>JAEEGJ010004013.1_pt1 | contig 51997 bp, 43 predicted proteins | sample 8958761 | NCBI WGS metagenome assembly JAEEGJ01 (sample SAMN16246546, study PRJNA631951) | gut metagenome | biome: gut microbiome; feature: rumen; material: RS-attached | host: Bos | place: Iran: Karaj | collected 2018-10
GGTAAGGAATCTTTCAAAAATCAGCTTGTAAACATTCGCTTGCTCTTCGCTTGCGGCTTCCGGGAGCGGCTTTAGCGGTATCAAGGCGTGGTGGGCCTCAAGCTTCGCGTCGTTGAAGCACCGCTTGTTTTCAAGCGATATGCCCATATTCGGACGGACAACATTTTTTAGGAACGTATTTTTTTTCGTCAATTCGTCGGCGACTTTTTGACACAACTCCACGTTGCCGCTTCCCATGACCCTTGACGGCGTTCTTGGGTAAGAAACGCACTTCAATTCTTCATAAAGCGACTGGACTATTTTAAGCGTCATGTCAGCGGAATACCCGAAAAGCTTGAAAGCGTCTTTTTGCAATGCGTTGAGATTGTAAAGCTGCGGCGGGTTTTGGATTTTCTTTTCCGTCTTGCTGTCGGCGAGATTCGCCTTTTGTCCCGCGCAAACGCTGAGCTTCGCGGCCCGCGAATCGTCGGGAAAGCCTGTCGTCTCGCCGTCGAAGTAAATGCCTCGGCAAGAAGCGTCGGAACCGTCAGCTGTCGGTTGGTTTAAGTTTTTGAACGAACCGACACGTGTCGGTCGGAACACGCCGTAATGCTCAAAGTATTTTTCGCTTTTGAAATTTTTTATCGCCGCGCACCTTTGCTCTATCGCGGAAAGCACGGCTGTCTGGACTCGGCCAACGACAAGCTTTCTTGCCGCCGCTTGCGTAATGTAGCGGCAAAAGTTCATGCCGGTAAGCCAGTCGGCTCGCTGGCGGGCGAAGCCCTGCTCGGCGATTCTGTCGTATTCCGAAAGCGGCTTTGCAGCCTTGATTCCATTCCTTACGACTTCCGGCGTTAAAGCTTCGGAAACCCAAAATCTTTTTATCCGGGAGAAATCCGTTATTCCCGCCTGCGACAAACATTCGCGGGCGATTATTTCGCCCTCGCGGTCAGCGTCGGTCGCGATAAGGATTGAATCGGACTTGTGGCTCTTTAGAAGCGAAATGACAAACTTCGCTTGCTTTTCGACATTGGGATTTACGCGGTAGTCAAACTTGCCGGGGATGATGGGGAACTCCGTTCCGTAGTGGCCCGGCTCTTCAAGCTCGAACAAATGGCCCACGCAATTTGTTATGGTTGTTGTTTCGGATTTGTAGGCTCCGCCCGAAAAACTCGCGCCCAAGGCGTTAGCGAAGTCCTTGGCGACTGACGGCTTTTCCGTGAGAATAAGCAATTCAAGCTCCTTCTTGGCGGGCAGAGCTTAATTCCTTTATAAACCAATATTGCCAATTTGTCAATATTAAATTGCCAAAAAATTACGACTTCGCCTTGAAAACGCTACGCAAAGCCGTAAAAAAAACGCGGCTTGTTGAAAAAAATGGCCGCGTTTTAAAAATGAAACCGCTCCCTCTGTCTCTCCTAACCTCTGACGGCAAGATAAAGAAACGTAATACGATTTTTTGCAATCCGTTACATTGTCAGAGGTTAGGAGTATTACACTTGCGTTTTTTCTATTTTTTGGTATTACAAAGGCAATTATCTACTATGTATTGCCGGTAATACCGTTAAAAAAGAGAAAAATAAAACGAAAGCAACTAGAAAAAAGCTAAAAGTTAAAAATTGCCAAATAGGCAAAAATATATTTACAAACACTTGACTTTTTACGACTTTGAAGAATATAATCAAGGCGAAGCCGTAAAAAACCGACACGTGTCGGTCGGTTCAAATTCTTGAACGAATGGCGACAAAAAAAGGATATGTATTTTACAAAGAGATTAAAGTCAAGCGTAGCGAGAAAAATCCAAAGCGAGCATTACGACGTTTACGCGATAAAACTAAAAGCCGACAGTTTTGCGGACGACGCGGACGAACTGGCAGAGATAGTTGACAGAATGTTTTCCGCTTGGCGAAAAATGACATCCTGCCATTGGGGAGGCTACTTAAAGAATTACGAAGGAATTATCCGGCGGCTTTTTTTCGCGGAAGAGAGCGGCCAGTTTTCTCCGTTCTTTTATTTGATTTGCGTCCGAAAGCGGAACTTGCTAACCGCTCGCGAAGAATACTTGAAGCGAGTCGAAGCGGAAAAGCTGAAAATGAGAGCGTATATTAAATGGTTTTCCGCTTGGGCTATGGCCGTAAAGCAATGCGCGAACGTTTCGGTTGGCTTTTCGCTTGTTGACATTGAAAACATGGAAAGCGTGTTGAACGAATTTTTTACGGACGAAAAATACACGCTTTTCGCGCTTTTGGACGAGGCGAAGCGGGAGCTTTTGAAAAAGGCCGCTGGCGACGGAAAACACAAGCTCACGACTTTGCACGGAACTTTCAGAAAGCAAGAGCGCGAAATCGGGAGGTAGATAATGCAGGGACGATTGAAAGGCATATTTTCCAGAAAGGCGGAACAGGAAGAAAACGAAAAAAAACACGAAGATTTGTATAAAACAAGAAAAGTTCCTTACAAAAAGGACGACATGCGCCTTTTGGAAAAATTGATGAAGTCGTTTGTTTTTGGAAAGAAAAAATCCGGCGGCGCGCGTTTCGGCGGAAGTTCTGGCGGCGGCTGGGCGAACGAAAAAGACCAGCGCGTGATGTTCAAGACTTCGCACAGCGATTCATTGCAAGTCCATCAAAAATACCTTAGAACATACATGCCGCAAGAAGAAAAGGAGCAAGTCCTTGAAAAGCCGGAGCTTTTCGGAACGCCGGAAGCCGAATACAACGAACACATCGACGGCTTTCACCATAAGTGCATAATTTCGCCGGAAAACCAAGACATGGACTTGCAGCTTTTAGCAAAGGAATTCATAAAGAGAATAGAAGCCTTGACCGGCTACGAGCTGTATTGGCGGGGCGCGATCCATACGGACACTAGCCACCGCCACGCGCACCTTTGCATAAACGGCAAGGACAAGAATGGCCGAAAAGTCATATTTCCAAAAGAAATGATAAAAACGACTATGCGCGAGACGCTTTCTTACATAGCGACGCAAATGGTCGGCGAGCGGACGGAAAGGGAAATCGAGGCGGCGAGAAGGGGAATGACGACTTCAATGCGCTGGACGAAGCTTGACGACGAGCTTGAAAAGCTTGGCGAAAAAATCAGCCTGCACAATTTGCCGCCGGAACTTCATGTGCGGCTCGCCCACTTGAAAGAGATAGGCCTTGCCGACAAGAGCGAAAAATATTGGTCATTAAAAAAGGACTGGAAAGACGTTCTTGTATCGACAGGGCGATACAACACCTTTTTCGCGGAATGGCAAAAGTCTGAGGGCAAGCTGAAGCTTTATTCTGGCGGAGCCGTCAGCGGCGTTGTGGAAAGCGTCGTCACCTTTGACAAGGACGAGGCGTGGAACGACGCTTTAATTGTGAAGGACGGCGAGCGGCTTGTTTACGTTCCGATTTGGCAGCTCCAAAAGCAAAACATCGTCGGAAAGAAAGTCAAGATTTCCGGCGGCGACAGAGCGCTTTCAAGGCAATTAAAGGACAAAGATATTCATGTCGTGGACGACACAAAGCGGCAGAATTACAAGAAAAGAATATAATTGCCAAAAGGGCAAATAAATATTGACAAATAAGCGTTAATGCTTTATCATTTTATTCGCATCTCTGTCCGCCATTTTTTTTGGAGACGCAAAATGATAAAAAGCTTTCTTCCGCAAGGCGACACGACAACGCCGTTCAATTCGACCAAAGACGGCGCGAACAACCTTCAACTCAACCATTTTGACTTTATCTGCGGGCAAGTGATTAACGAAAACCGCATCTTAAAATATGTGGTGATTGTTTCGTGCCTCGCTTTTTTCGTGTCAATCGGAATCACCCTTTACGCCGTGTCGCTGCCGGAATCAATCCCAGTTTTGGTCACAATGAACGATTTTGGCGAAGCCTCTTATGTAGGGGCTGTTTCAAGGCGTAACTTTCAAAACTATTCTGTGCCGGAGATTGCAGTCCAGTATCAAGTCAAGAAATTCGTAAGCCTTGTGCACACTTTGTCAACGGACAAAGTCGTGATGAAAAAGAACGTCAGCGCGACATACCATCTTTTGACGACGACTACAGCATCCAAATATTCCACTTTATTAAAAGAAAACAATCCTTTCGCGGACTTTGGAAGCAAGACAAGGGAGGTCGAATTCCAGACTGAGCCGTTGCAGCTTTCAAAAGACACATACCAAGTCGATTATCAAGTTAAATCAAGAATGTTGACAGGCTCCGTCATTGACGACGTAAGAATGAGGGCCGTTGTCAGCGTCAAAGTTATGAGGCCGAGCGACGAGGACATCAAGGACAATCCGCTTGGCATTTACATAACCGCCTTTGACTTCAAGGAGGTTTACACGCAATAAGCGTCATAAAATTTCGCGTGTTTTTTTAATCCGAACTTCTTTTTTTGCGCGCGGAAAAATACATCTGATTTTTCTATTCTTACACCGCAATTTGAAACAAAAAAGGAGTTTTTTATGAATTTTAAATATTCGCAAGCGTTTCTTTTGTTCGCCGCTTTCGCCGCTCTTTCGTCTTGCCGAACGACAAAAGATATGGAGCGGTTTCAAGCAAAGCAAAACGAACCGGAGCTTGAAGCAGGAGAAGCGAAGTCGCAAGAAGAAGTCGAGCAAGCCAATGAAGAGGAATTAAGAAAGTTTTTTGTCGCGGAAGAAGCGAAGATACAGGACGTTGAGGATACTGTCGTTTTTGTGGACAGGCCGGTATACGTTCCGCAAGAGGAGCGCGACAAGGCTTTTGAACGAGGAAACAAAACTGGAATAGACGCTGTGGCCGAAAGCCAAAAAAGGGCCACAATGGAGCCGGAGCTTTACAACAAGGGAACTTTTTACTATCAGTTCAACGAAAACCTTGTCTACGAAGTCTACGCCCAGCCGTATCATCTCACGGACATTATTTTGGAAAAGGGCGAAATCGTTACAGGAACGCCGCTTTTGTCCGAGGACGAGGCCGTGTGGGAATTGACGGCTGGCGTTTCAAAAGACCCGCTTTCCGGCGAGGACATACAGCACCTTTTCATAAAGCCCGCTTATTCCAACCTTGACTCAAGCCTTGTAATCATAACCGACCGCCGCGTTTACCATTTTAGAATCAAAAGCTTTAAGTCAAACCATATGGCTATGGTGAAATTCACTTATCCCCAAACGCGCAACCAATGGGCCAGAAAACACGGAAGCCCCGCCGTCCAAATTGAGAACGACTACATACGCATAACTAATCCCGAATTTCTTTCGTTTGACTATAAAATCAAATACTCCATGTTCAAGAAGCCGGAATTTTTGCCAACCCGCGTTTACGACGACGGCGCTCAAACATACATTCAAGTTGACGACATCGTTTTGCAGAAAAAGCTTCCTGTCATTTTCAACGAAAGAAACGAAATTATGAATTACAGCGTCAAGAAAAACGTCTTTATCGTTCCGCGCCTTATCAACACCGCGACTTTGCGCCTTGGAAAAGAAAAAGTCACAATCATCAAAAAGAAAACCAGCGCCGCCAAGGCAAAAAAAATAGAGGAAAACGCCAGCGAAGAGGTTGCCGATGGAAACGGAAAATAACGAAGAAGAGCCGAAGAAGAGAAAAGTTGAATTCGATGACGCGGAATTAGACACGCCTTCCGTTGACCTCAACGAAGAGTTGGACAATGAAGAAGAGCCGCTTTTGCCGCCGGAGGAAGAAGGCGAAGCCCGCGAGATGAACGTCGGAACGATTTTCGCATGCGTTTTCATTTTCATCGCCGTAATCATTATGATTGTAATGCTTTTTGGCGGAAAAAGGAAAGGCGACAAAAAGAACAAGGAGCTGGACAAAGCCGGCAGCAAATACGAAGTCGATTTTGAGAAGAAAATCTCCGATGAGCAAGCCGCCGTTGACACTTTTTCCGAAATCAAGGCGGAAGAAGAGAAGCCGGAGGACATTGAAAAAGAGATTGAAAGCTTGCCCGAATTCGCGCAGCCGCCGAAACAGGGCGAAGTCGGAACCGCTCCTGTGGCCGCAGTCGGTAGCGGAAGCTACAAAAGCGAGAGGCCGGACACGCGAAATTCAAAATCGCCTCGAAAAATAGAAGGCTTGAAAGGCCAGGCTTCTCCCGCCGCCAACCAAAACATCGTAAACGCGATGATTAACGGAAACGGCTACACCGCGCCGCAACAAAACCAGCCGCCAAGCAAAGAGGAATACATCGCGCAAATGTTGAAACAGAGCAGCCAAATGCGAAACCAAATGTATGGTTCTAGCGGCGGCCCGGACGCTTTTCAGCAGAACAAAGAGGCGTTCTATTCCAGCGGAACGGACGGAGCGGGAAGCGGACAATACATGCCGTTCAACTCGCTTTGGGACGGAACAATCATAAGCGGCGCGCTTGTCACCGCGATAAACACGGACAATCCGGGCGTTGTAATCGCGAGAGTGACGGAAAACGTTTATTCAAGCTACGACAACACGCTGTTGTTAATTCCCGAAGGCTCTACGCTATACGCAACCTACAATTCGTCGGTTTCTTACGGCCAAAACAAAGTTCAAGTCGCTTGGAACCTTTTGATTCGTCCCGACGGATATAGAATTGTTTTGGGCAACATGAACGGCGTGGACAAGCAGGGCGCGTCCGGCTACAAAGGATTCGTCAACAACCACCCTTGGGAAACGCTTAAAGCCCTTGGCTTGATCGCCGTTTATTCGTTGATAAACACCGAAGCGATGAAGGACATGAAGGCGACGAACAACGACTACATGAAAAACATGATAGCGGACGTTTACGCGCAAGGCTCTAAAATCGGAAACAAAATGATTGACCGCGCGCTGGACATTAAGCCCACGATTAAAATTAAGGCCGGAACGGAAATCAAGCTGATAACGAACACTCCGCTTGAGCTTCCGCCCGTTCAAATAAATCCTGTCACACGACGTTACGTGAGAGTTAGATAAAACCATAGGAGGAAAATATGGACAAACTAAAAATTGGCAGACTTATCAAAGTCTTTTCTCTTGGGCTTGCCGTTGCGATTTGCGCGGCAACGCTCTTTGTAGGCTTTCATTCATGCAGCATGATTGACAGCTTCACAGACTCCGGCAGTTCAACGCCGTCGGTGTCCATAACTTCCCTAACGCTTGCGAAAAGCACGTTGGCGCTAAAAGTCGGCTCAATCGACTACATTTCCGTCAACATTAAGCCGCAAACGGAACAAAAAAACGTCAAGCTCGCTTGGAGCTATGACGCGAGCATAATCGAGTGCGACACGTCCTCGAATTGGGGCGTGACGGTCAAAGGCCTAAAAGAAGGACAGACCTCTCTCCGTTGCTCCGGCGGCGGAATAGACGCCACTTGCGTCGTGACTGTTTCCGGCTACGAAGAGGGCTACGAAGAAACGACAGAGCCTTACATTTATTCAAACACGACGGTTTTGCAAACAGCTCCCGGCGTGACTGAAAGAGTGTTCGTTTCGCTTTACGGCGGCGACGCTTCGGACATTGACGGCTATTCTTGGACAAACGACAACAACACGGTCGCCACGATACAGCCTACAGGCCAATATTGCATGATAACCGCGAAAGACCTCGGCTACACAAGAATCAAGGTAACCCATACAAAGGCCGCCTATCCTTACTACATCGGCGTTTACGTCTTTGGCGACGCGACAAAAATGACATACATAACGACAAGCGACAACATCTTAACGATGAACAAGGACGCTGGAGAAAGAACGCTGTCCGTGTCGCTTGTGAACGGAAAGGAAACCTCGCTTGACTCAAGCTTTATGTGGGAGATAACGAACGTTGATTCGGGAACTACGCCGATTGGAATATCCAAAAACGGAAACAAATGCGTCGTAACGCCGGTTGCGAACGGAAGCTGCACTTTGCGAGTCACGCACCCGGACGCTCCTTATCCTTTGGACATTCTTTGCCGCGTAATCACTATTGTAAAAAACGTTTACATCGAGCCGGACATTACGGTGGCGACTCTTGACGGCGAAACGCAACAAACAGTCACGTCAACGCTCAAGAACATCGACATGAGCCAATACTCAATCGACGACTATAAATACGCGCTTGACAACTACAACGCCGCCGAAATCGTCTCTTGGGTTGGAAACCAAGTCGTGGTTAAGGGAAAAGCGAACGGAAGTTGCAAGCTCATCATTTCGCACGACAAGGCGAAGTATTCGCGCGAAGTCCTTTTGATTGTCACAGGGCAACTTACCGATGCTGTTGACGCTTCTTGCTACATTACAACAAGCGACAATTATGTAAGAACGAAAGTCGGCGCCGAACCCACAAAAATAAACGTTTCTTTGAGAGGAGGAGAGGAAGGCGACGAAAACAACTTTGTATGGAGCGTTAAGTCAACTCCAGTTGACGGAATCAGCGACGTAATCGAACTTGCCACCACTCACGGAAGCGCAAACTATTCAAAGAGCGCCGCCCCAACTTACATAGCGGGAGAAGCCCATATAACGCCGAAAGCCGAAGGAAGCGCCGTCATAACAATCACACACCCGAAAATTTATTATCCTACGGAAATTCTTGTCAAAGTCCTCAACAAGGACGCGATTTTGGAAGAGCCTCTGTATTTTGTCGGAAGCGGCCTTTTAAGAATCGTAAACGGAGAGACGAAAGACTATACCGTTGAGCTTAAGGGTAAAAACAAGAGCGCTAGCGACGACCTTAGCATTTCTTGGAGCAAGTCGGAAGGCTCAAAGCTCACAATCAACGCCAACGCAAACACCGCGAGCGTCACCGCTCCGTCTCTTGGAACAGGACAGACCGTAAGCAAAATCACGGCGAAGCACAACAAGGCCGACGCGGACAAAACGGTTCTTGTTTTGACGGCTGACACCCAAGAAGAGCTTATGAAAATGAAGGCACTCTACGCCGACAAGCTCTACTATAATTTTGAAGTCGGCAACAAAGCGACCGTAATGTGCAGCTCCGTCGGATTCGAGGACGACGACGTGGATGAAAACAACCACGAATACACGCCCTACGATTGGTCAACGTTCACTTGGTCGGTGAACGACCCGTCCATTGTTTCTGTGGAAAAAGCCGACTACAATCCTTTGATTTGCGAAGTGACCGGCTTAAAGGCGGGAACGACGAAGCTTACGGGAAGCGTCAGCGACGGCGGACAAGTTTATTCGTGCGAATACACCTTGACCGTATACCCAAAAGGCACTGTCATGACAGACCCCGAAGTTTACTTGACGACCGCGCAAAACGTGGTTTCCCTTGGGAAGAAAAACGACAAAGTTACCGTCAATGTCACGGCGGTAAATTTAAGCGGCTCAAAGTATTCCGGCATTAACTGGGAAATTGACAATTCCAGCGTCGCAACAGTCCAACCAAACGGAAACAAGGCGACGATAACAGCCGTAGCCGATGGCGAAGCGGTCGTGACGGTCTCGCACCAGGACAGCCAAAACGTCCTTAAGGTTTACGTCCGCGTCGGAAGCGAATATGTTGTCAAACCAGCCGACCCGGTCACATACATCGCCGCCCAAGACGTTATAACTATGCTCCGCGACGACCCGCCGCAAAAGCTTGAGGCCGCGCTTGTGAACTACTCCGGCGTTTCGACTGACGGATTCTCATTCGCAATAGACAACGCCGAAGTCGCGGAATTCTCCGCCCAATCTCCCAACGGAACCGCTTTCGTAAAGCCGGTGGGAAGCGGACAGGCGCAAATCACAATCACGCACCCCAATTCAGAGATAGACAAAAAAATTCTCGTCGTCGTCGGGAACAGCGCGGAAGAATTGGCCGGATTCACATACCTCACAACGAGCGCGAACGTGGTCGCGATAGGCGAGGGAAACACTAAATCCGTTTCCGTCACCGTGAAGAACGCGGAAACGCCTGTCCTTGACGGCTACACTTGGAGCAGCAACAACGACAACATTGTAAGCGTAACGCCAAGCGGCTCGACCGCCGTTCTAAAAGGCAACTCGATGGGAACTTGCCTTATCACGGTTAGAAATTCCGCTTGCAAATACCCGCTGGAAATAATCGCGCAAGTCGTTGACCCCAAGGCCGCGGCGGACAATCCATACATTCAACTCTCAAAAAGCGTTCTCACTCTCACCGTTGGGCCGACTTATACCGAAGTCACGGCGGATTTGGTCGGAGGAACAGAAAGCGACTACAGTGACTTTGTGTGGACGACTAACGACTCAAGCATCGCCATCGCTTTCGGCCAGAACGAAGTCGGAAAAGTCCAAGCGAAGAAAGCCGGAACGACTTACGTAACAGTAAGCCACCGAAAATCGGCTTATTCAGCGCAGCTATTGGTTGTTTGCGACGAAGTAAAGAGCGGCGACTGTTACATAGGCGTAAGTCCGTCAAGCATCATCACGATGAAGCCCACGGACTCCGCGCAAACAATTACGGCCTCGCTTGTCGGCGGCACCGCCAACGACAAATACAACTTCAAATGGTCTTTGGACGTTTACGACGTGGTTGACTTCACTTATTCGGCCAACATTTGCCAAGTAACGCCCAAAACAACAGGAAGCGTCACGATAACATTGTCGCACCCCAAGGCGGCCTACGACCAGCAAATACACATAACCGTCCAGCAATACAACACGTTCGCGTTCCCCAGCGACAACATGACCATACAGCAGGGCGACGTTCAATTTCTCGGCATGCAAGTCCCGACGACTTCAATAGCGACGCGAGTGGAATACAGCGTAGAAAATCCGTCGATTTGCCGAATTGAGGGAACAAAGAAAACGGCCCAGCTGACGGCTGTAGGCTGCGGAACGACAACCATAAAGGCGAAGCTGATCGCCTCCAGCACCAACACCGTCCAAGCGGAAAGCGAAATGCTTGTCTATGTAAAAGAAAGGGAAACCGGCGCCGTTTACATTACCGCAAGCTCAACGATTGCGACCGTGAACAAAGGAAAGAGCCAGTCGCTTTCAGCCAGCTTGGTAGGATCCAGCGTGAACAACGCAGACCAAGCATCTCTAAAATGGACGACAAGCGACAGCGACATAATCCAAGTTGCCGGAATCGACGCTGGCGGCGGCTTTGTGTCCGGCCCCAGCATTTACATCACGGCCTTGAAGCCCGGAGAGGCTATAATTACTTGCAGCCATGAAAAGGCCGCGAGCAACTTGCAGTTCTACGTCGTAGTTCCAGGAGCGGCGGAAAAAGTCGTTTCGTTGAACAAGACTTACTTGACGATTCTCAAAGGCTCCAGCGGAGCGCAGCTCAAGGCGAGCATTGAGAACGCCGAAAGCTCCGCCGACTACTATCAAATTCAATGGAGCGTCGAAAACATAGGAAGCAATGAGATTTGCCGCGTAATGGGAAGCGGACAGAACGTTACAATTTACCCTGTCAATGTAGGCAAGGCTACTGTAATGGCGCAACTTCCCGATTCAAGCGTCGTGGCCAAGTGCGACGTAATTGTTGAGGCAAACAAAAGCTTCTTGTTTGAAACACAGACAAGGCGAGTCCAGCCGTTCCACACAAAAAAAGTGAAATACATTGTAAGCCCTGTGACAGACCATCTGACTTGGACATACAACTCGCTTGACGATTATTTCACGTTCACCGACCTTGGCGCGGACGAAGAAGGCGTGGGCTATCTTGAAATAGAAGGAATCAAGGAAGGAAGCGGAGCTATTGGCGTTAAGACCGACAGCGGCGCGACTGGAACGCTGTCCGTCACAGTCGCTTGGGACTATGAATTCGTTTTGACAGGAAAAACCGCGTTCAAAATTGAACCTGTAGAAACGCAGGAAATAACATACAGGGTTTCGCCTGTTGACGCTGACATTCACGTAAACTCGTCGGGACTAGACACAATCTTCAAATGCGAAAGCGTATCCAATGGCGACGGAACAGGAACCGTCAAAATCATTCCGCTAACGGAAAGCCAAGGCGACTTTGCGATAAACATCTCCGCGACGAATCCCAAAAAAGGCGGCGAGGAAGTCGGAAGCAAATCAATCACAGCGAACTTCGGATACGATTCAGTCACAGCGGTCATTGATGTTGTGAGCCGCGACGGAATGTGGTCTGAATGGCACCCGGAAGCTAACACGCTTGACATTGGCGACGGCGAAACCGTCACGATGTCGTTCTCCGTGGCAGAGAAAAACGCCAACGCTTTTATTTCAAGAGTTGAATGGATAAAAAACGGCAACGAGGATTGTCCGATAGCCTTGGTAGCGCACCAAGCGGGAGCCGGCGGTGAAACGACGCTTTATGACATCACAAACGGCAACGACAAAATAACTTACGACTATTTGATAACGCGATTGTTTGTCCCGACGGACGGAAGCGATTGGAGAAACGATTTCTGTTGGGGAATAACGGATGAAGCGGGAGAGGACTCTGTTTGGCTTGAGTATAAAAAATATGCCCCGCCAACTCAAGTCTGGGGTGTGTACACTCCAATTTACGCCAAGAACGACGACGATTATAGATGGACATGGGGCCGTCATAATCCGGGTAAAAGGTTGGCGCCAGAATTTGTCGGAACAATACTCACCGAAAAAGAATTCAAAAACTGTGCATGGCTTTATTTTCCCGGAACACCAAGCATGGGATTGCGTGGAGGATGGCCAATTTCGGGAGGAACAGCCGCTAGTTATTGGCCAATCACACAGGATAAATTCGATTCCGGCGAACTTCGCAGAGGTAGTTTTGGTAAAAATTGTATGCCGGATTTTGGCCCGATGGTAATGACCGACCATGTAAGCTACATACGCGTTCCGACGAACAACACAGCCACGTCCTCTAATTCCGGCTACAAGGGACAACTTGCCGTCACATTAAAACACAATGGCAACGACCAAAAACCGTATTACATAAACGTCTACAGCACGGAACGAGCTTGCGCCAAAGATTATTTCGAGAGAAACTGCGTCCACTCGCATTGGACTGTCGTTGATGACGGAACTGTGCCAGAGGGCTACGAAAAAATGAGGTGCGACGATTGCGGATACACCGTCACGGCGAAGAAGCCTGTTGACGAAGGCCCAAAAGACGGCGAATAAGCCGTGACAGATTGATTTAAAAACAAACAAGGCCGCCCTTTTGGGCGGCCTCTTTTTTGCGAAAAACAACTCCTATCTTTTTTGCAAGGCTTGATACATTTCCAAGGGAACGTCTTGCTTGCGCGTCTTGAACACGTTCTCAAAATAGTCGTGGTAGCCGTATTCGCGCCACTTTCCAAAGTCGTCAAAGTAGCCCGCGTCGCTTGGGCGGCCCGCGAACGACACGCCGTTGATTTGGCAAGCCTCGTACATGCTGGAATATCCCTTTTGCCCGAAAAGCTTTCGCGCGAAGATGAACGACACCGTTGACGAAGGGTTTGCCACAACCGTCGCGTAGCCTTGGAAGCCCACGGCCTTGTCCGGCAGCGCGAACGAGTTGCTTTTTCCAAAAGACAGAGCGGGTCCGTAATACATCATGTTGTTGAATTGGTAGGCGTAAAGGACTCCGTCAATTGTAAAATATTGGTAGTCCAAAATCACCACGTCGTGCTTTTTGTCAAACTTGTCCACGGCGCTAAAGCGCTTCATGTAAGACTTTTGCGCCATGATTTTGTCGTCCTTGGCTTTTACGCTCTCGTAGCTTTCTTGAATCGGAACGGAATAGTCCGACCTTATGATTCGGCCCAGCGACGCGCATGACGACAAGAGCAAGGAGGCAAGCAAAAACGGCGCGAGCGCTTTCACGGATTCAACAGCTTTCTTCATATTCATAAAACCTTTCCTAAAATTATTTCAATCTTTCAAAAAATCCAAGCGGACAAGCGCCGCCCGCAACCCTTATTGCTTTGTCCAAACGGTTCTGTTAGACATTCCAAAGGCGAAGTTGCCGTTTAAAGTGAAACTGTTGGCCGCCGTCGTTATTATATGGGCGTTGTCCAAAGCTCCTTCGTTTGTTCCCGAAATCTCCAAGACTTTGACAGGCTGGTTATGGGCGTCGCGCGCCTCATACGCCCGCCAAGTCAAATCCTTGTTGTGGAGCAAGCCGCCGTTAAGGTAAGTCGTAATGTGGCCAGTCTTGTTGGCGTTCAATACAAGCGTTCCCGACGATTTGTAGGTTGTGTCCGAGTGCGCCCAAGAGCCTGTTAAGAACGATTCAAGCGAACTTTGCGAGCCGCTGGACGAGCCGATGACAGTGACCTCACAAATAAGATAGTCGTGTTCATTCTCGCTTTCAAACGCCTTGACATTAGTTTTTCCAGAACTTACGCCGGTCATAAAAAAACCTTGGCTTTGATTGCCGCTTACGCTAACAATCGAACTGTCGTTTGTCTCTACTTTGATTATGGCGCGCGGAGTGGTGTAACTTTGCATTTGGCTTGCTATTCTTACAGTTTGTCCCACGTTTAAGGAATACTTGTAATCTTCCAAAAAGAAATCCACGCCTGTGACAGTCGGCTCGCTTTGGCTTCCTCCGCCATTGCCGCCGCCTTGTTGCTGCTCTTCGCCGCCGGAATTTCCGCCGCCAGTTCCGTTTGAAACATAGTTGTTGGAATCCGAACCGCCTCCAGCGGAATTAGAGCAAGAAGCGAAAATAAAGGCCACGGCCGCTAAAATAAATATTGTCTTTTTCATAACATTCTCCTTGATTAATAGTCCATTTCCAAATTTGCAAGACAGCATTGGAAGTTGTCCAATTCCAGCGCCCAATTTTGCTGGCGGCATTTTTCCATCGCCCACGCTCCGGCTTCCATCGCTGTCATTCTGCGCAGGACGGAAGGATAGGCTTCCACCGAGAGAGGATAAATTCTTGTGTTTTCCTTGATTTCGGGAAAAGTCGGCATGTCGTCGTCCGGGATGAAGGCCTCTTTTAGAAGCGCGACATTCGGGCGGTCAACGTAAGTTTTTGTCTTGATGAAATTAACGTAGGGAGCGCGCTCCCGCATTTCCGCAACAGTCATAATTAACTCCTTGTCTATGACGTTCGCCTTTTTAGGCTTTGCGGCGGAATTGCTTTAGCTCCCCAAACAATTTGCCCTGCAATTTATGTAAGCTGTGTAATGCTTCTTCTTGAAAAGGTCATGAAAAAATTGAAAGCTTCTTCCTTTTCAAAAAGACCCGGTTTTTAGCGCGGCGTAAGGCCAAGCCATTTCGCGACGAAGCGGCTCGGCGTTAGCCCAAGGCTTTCCGCCCTCATTCGCAGGGCCTCGGCTTCGGCTATGGTCAGCGTCAAGTTGACGTTCACCGTTTTTAGTCCTGTCGCCTTCCGGCCCGCGCCTTTCCTTTGGCCGCCCCAATTCCTGTCGTTCATGCTTAAAATATAGCGCCCTTTTCTTGATTTGTCAAGCGTTTTTTTCAAGTTGTTTTGAAGAAAAGAAACGCCGTAAAAATTGACAAATAAGGAAAAGTATATTGCCAAATAGGCAAAAATGTATTATAATGTAATACATACATATAAGTAGAAATAGTTTCTTCTGCCCGCCAAGTAAGGAAACGTTTTGAAGGACAAGGAAGAATTCGCCCGCGGAGACCCGGACTCCAGCGGAAGAGTTTTTTGGCTTGCCGCGCTGAACTGGATTGTTCCCATTCTGTGCGTCTTGGTCGGGCTATTCATATCCACCCAAAAATTCGCGCCCCTCATGAACTACGACCCGCGCGTAATAGGGCGGCCTTTGCTCATTCTAAAAAACGGCTACAGAATCTACAATCCGCTCGTGTTCGTTCTGGGCATGTTCAAATTCGCCTTCAACGACGTTTACTCCTATTACTTCTTCCAAGCCGTTCCTCCGGCTTTCTTTGGACTAGTCCTCGCCGTCCTTCTTTTCGTAGTCACGAGCATAATCGTCTCCGCGCACCAAAAGAACCAGCACATTCACGGAACAGCAAGGTGGGCCACGAAGAAGGACTTGGAGAACTACGGCATGCTGCAGCGGTATGGAGTCGTATGCGGCGAGCTTGCGAGCGCGGGTGTCGGCTACCATGTGGATAAGGAAAAGAGCAGCCTTGTCCTTGACTTGAAAAAGTCGCTCTTTTTGAGGAAGCGGCTCATCGCGCCGCTTGTCTGCCATTCGGGAAGAACCAACACTTGGATGATAGCGCCGACGCGTTCGGGAAAAGGCGTTTCGACGGTAATCCCGACTTGCCTTAACTACGGCGTTCCTTATTGGGGAAAGGACAAGAAAACCGGCGAGAAGATAATCAAAGGCCGCGGCTCTATGGTTATCTTCGACCCCAAGGGCGAAAACTGGGACGCAAGCGCCGGATACAGAAGCAAATTCTCAACTTGCATTCCTTTTAGGCCTTTGGGAGACAGGCCTATTACTGAAGAGGATAAAAAAGACCCAAAATGGAATAAGGTTAGGCCAGAATGGACTGCTCATTACAATCCTATTCATGAAATACCGAACAATCCGAATACGGCCTTTGCATGGGCTGATATGATTGCAGAAATTTTCTTTGGAGACAAAAAGAAGAATGGAGGCGGAGGAGACGACACTTCCGCTTATTTTGCAAATAAAGCCCGCGATATTTTTACTGCAGTCGTGCTTCATGTTCGTTTTTCGCCCGAAAATGATATTTCTTGGGAGAAAAAGAATATGTCAACCGTGCTTGCTTTCATGTCTGAGGCAAGCGACGGCGGTCGGACTGGCGAAAACGCAAGTGACGAAGAAAATGAAGGCTGCGGCGAAGAAATGTGCAAAAAAATGATTGCGACAAATCACGGCTCGGAAATTATCAACAACCTAATTAAGCTCGCCGCGAACCGCTCGCTTTTGCAACCTGCAAAAGAGCGCGGCTCCACATATTCAACAGTTTTTTCAAAAATTTCATTATTCCAAGACCCGCTAATTGCGGAAGCGACAGCATATTCAGATTTTTCTGTGGATGATTTTATTGATGGTGTAAATGGGATTTCGTTATACCTTATAGTTCCTTACAACCACATCGAGAGAATTGCTCCTGTATTCCGCATGCTCATTACGTTTATGATTAAGAAATTCTCAGACGGAACGACCAGCGCGAATTCGGTGAAGCTTAAAATTCCTTGCCTTTTCCTTCTTGACGAGTTTCCTGTCTTGGGCTATTTCCCGGACATCGCCTTGAACGCCGGAATCCTCGCCGGATACGGCGTGACTTTCTTCATCGTAAGCCAATCGCTCAACCAAATCGTTGACGTTTACGGCGAGAACCATCCGTTCCTTGACCACTGCAAGACAATTATTCTTTACGCTCCCGGCAACTTGAAGGACGCGAAGCAATTCGCGGAAACAATCGGAAACCGCTCCGTCTTGCTGGACAACATTTCGTCAAGCGGCACCAAATGGGAGGCGGGCTTCAACAACATTTCGCGAAGCTCGCAGGAAACGCAGACGAGCCTAATCAACCCCGACGAGCTTATGAAGCTTGAATTCAACCGCGCGATTATCTTCAACCAAGGAATGCCGCCATACAAGGGCAAGAAGGTCGTCTACTACGAAGACCCGCGTTTCAAGGGCAAGTCATGGAGGCCAACGCCGGAAATGGAGGACATAGAGGAGCGTTTGAAGAAATTGCCTAGCCATAAAAAACAGCGCGTTTTATACAAGGCCGACTCGTTCGACAAGTCGGTTGAGAAGAAAATAGAGAAAGTCAAGGCGGTTGAAGCGCAGGACATTATTCCGCCGGAATTCAACTTGTTTAGCGAGGGAGAGGACGAATGAAAAAAGAAGAGCACGAAAAGTTTTCAGTCGCGAAAACAGTCAAATTCACGCGAAGGATTGACGAGCTTTTGCAAGAAAAGGCGAGGGAGCGAAGGACGACCGACAGCGAGATAATAAGGCAAGCGGTGGCCAGCTACATGAACCGCGCGATGAGCGACGCTGAAATCGTCCACGCGAGCCTTGTGGAGAATTCTCGGAAAATCCGCTACTTGGAAAACAAGGTCGAGCTTTTGGCGCTCGTCATTTTCGAGCAAACGAAGCTTTTGATGAGGCGAATTCCCGACAAGCAGATAAACTTGGATTCGGCGGTCGAGCATGAATTCGAAAAGTTCAAGACGGCCTGCACAAAGGCCTTGAAGGCCAACCACGCGGGAGTTTTGGAGACTATGGTTTTGGACGCTTACGAGCGCGGAGGCGGCGACAATGGTTAACATCGATGCGTTCGGACAGCAAGTCAAGACTGACAAATGGATTCACAACCTCTTGAACGACATGTCGAAAATCGTGCCGTATCTTGACAATCCAAAAGTCACCGACATCGCAATAGGCATCGGCGGCCAGCTCATCGTAGAAGGGCTTGGAATGGACAAGACCTTCACAGGAATTTACTTTTCCGACGAGGAGACGAAAAGCATAATACACACGAGCGCCGCGATTTTAGGCGTGAACATAGACCAAAGCAATCCGATTGTCGAAGGCGTTCTTCCGCTTCCCAAATGGAAAATCCGCGTGGAAGGTATTTTGCCTACAAGGGCCGCCGAGAACCCGCTTTTCGTAATCCGACGGCCCAGCGACACGGTTTTCAGCTTGGAAAGCTACCTTGAGGGAGGCAGAATAACGAAAGACAAATACGACTTGCTCGTTGAACATATAAAGAAGCGCAGCAACATCGTTATTGGAGGCGAGACTGGAAGCGGAAAGACGACGCTCGTGAACGCTATTATCGACAAGATGGTTGAGTTCACGCCGGACGACAGGTTTTACATTGTCGAGGACGCGAGCGAAATAAAGTGCCACGCCAAGGACTTGTTCCCGATATGGGCCGACGGAAAGGATTGCTTGAAGGCCGTCGGAACGGCCATGAGGTGCAACGTGTCGCGGATAATCTTCGGCGAGCTTAGATACGGCGACGTTACCAACGAGCTTTTGAAGGCTTGGAACTCCGGCCACACCGGCGGCATAACCACCGTTCACGCGAACAGCGCGCTGACAATGATTTCAAGAATCCGAGACTTGCTTCGCGAAGTGATTCCGGGCGAGCTTCCCGACGTGGCGCAGTCCGTGCAGCTTTTGGTGCACATGATACCGACGAGGAACGGCCCGATTGTCAATGAGGTCGTGGAGACAAGCCAAATGTCCGGCTCGTCGTTCATAGAGGAGCTTGAAAGCAACAACTTGATATAAGAAAGCGAGTGGGAAAGGCGCGGCGAATAAGCCGCTTGACTATGGATGTCGCATGGGCCGTTTTTTTAATCCGATTTTTATTTTTGCGGCTCGGACGACTGGAACAACCTTTGATTTTTTTTCAAAAGAGCTTTTGCTCCCATCGATTTCAAAGGAGGATAAAAATGAAATCGTCGATTCTTAAATCCGTCAAAAAGACGGTGCTCTCAAAAGAGTTCATTCTTTTTACGTTGCTCGCCTTTGTCATGGTGTCCAACACGTTCGCGGCTGACGACACAATCACAATGCTTGACGACTGGGGCAACAAAGTCCTTTCGGTGTTCAGCTCCGGCTGGGTCAAGGCCTTGGCTTGCGTCGCGCTGATTATCGAGGCGATAGGAATGATTGTCGCCGGACAGCAGGGCGGCGGCGGCGCCATCATCAAGAAGTTTGGCCCTTGGATTATCGGAACGATTATTCTTTTGACCGCGTCCGGCATCACAAGTTACTTTCTGGACGGACTTCAATTTGAAAGCTTCTCGCTTGCGCCAAGCTTGCTTGAAACTTTCGCCGCGTAGAAGGAAACGGACAGGCGGCTTTTCGCCGCCTGTCTTTTGGAGGGAAAGCCATGAGCGAAGAAACAACAGTATACGACTATTCCACGCCGATACACCGCGTCCTTTTGGAGCCTAACCAAATGCTTGGAATCGGAATCGCTCCGGCGATGTTCATTCTCACGATAACAATCGTCTTGATGAACATGGTCAGCTTTTGGTGCTTTCCGCTTGGAATAGTCCTTTTCGTCGTGTGCCGCTTCATATGCAAGAACGACCCTTACGCGCTCACGATTCTTTTTGACCGGCTTTCGCAGCCGTTGGTATGGAGAAGTATATAATGAATATTCCTTTTTTGGATTTCAAGAAGATGGCCAAAGAGCCGCTAAACCAACTCAAATACATTACGCCTTGGTCTTTCATAATTTCGCCATCGATTTGCTTGCTCAAAAGCGGCGCGATTATGACGACATACCAAGTCGAGTATCCCGACTTGGAAAGCTCGTCCGCGTCGTCAATCGCAAGCATGGCGAGCCTTTTCAACCGAAGCGTTATGGCCTTGGCCCAAGACGAGGGCTGGGCGATCCATTTTGACGTTCGCAGAAGAAAAACGAAGGACTATCCCGCGGGGAAATTCGACAATTTGGCCGGTTGGCTCATAGACCAAAGGCGGTGCGAAAACTTCCACAAATTCGGCGAGCACTTCACGACCGACTACTTCATAACGTTTGTTTACAAACTTCCGAGCGACATGGAAAGCAAGGCCACGTCGCTGTTTTTCAAGGGAAGCAAGAAGAAAAAGGCCGACTCGCTTTTCGCGAAGTCGGAGAACTTGCCCTTGCTTAAAAAGGAAATGGACGCTTTTCTTGACGAGGTTGAGAAAATGATGGGAACGCTCGCTACTAAAATATGGTGCTACCGCCTTGACGACTCCGAGCTTTTTTCCTACATAAAAAGCAACGTGAGCTTGGACTGGCAGAGCCTCGTCTATCCAGAAAACACCTTTTTCTTTTTGGACAACTACATTTGCGATATTGACGTAAGGACTTCAATGCCGCTCAAAATCGGCGACAAATACGCTTCCGTCGTGGCCGTGATGGACTTTCCAAGCCGCTCCTATCCCGGAATATTCGACCGCCTCAACAGGGCCATGCTTGAATTCCGCTGGACGACGCGCTTCATTCCGATGAACAAGGAAACGTCGGCGAAAGAAGCGGAGAAATACCAAAAAAGAATGTATTCAGCGCGAAAGTCCGCAGCGACTATTTTCACGGAGCTTGCGGCTAACGTTGAGATTAACCGAGAGAATCAAGGCGCTGTCGAGATGGAAGGGGAGGCAAGCCAAATCCAAGCCGACATCGCTATGGGCGAATACGTCTTGGGCTACTACACTTCCAACCTTATGTGCTGGGACAGGCGGCTAGAGGCCGTCAAGGAGAAGTCTAGGAAGCTCCAGCAGATTGTCCGCTCTTGCGGATTCGCTTGCAAAGAAGAGTCCTTCAACAACATCGAGGCTTGGTGCGGAATGATGGCCGGAAACGTCTATTCGAACGTCCGTCGTCCTTTGATTTCAACAAGGAACATGTCGAACATAATTCCTTTAAGCTCCGCTTGGCAGGGAATGGCGGCCAACGACTTCACGCTTGAGACGTGCGGAAGCGCCGTCCCGCTTTTGACTTGCTCCACAAGCTACGGAACGCCGTTCTTCCTAAACCTCAACGTCCGCGACGTTGGCCACACGTTCGTGTTCGGCCCAACCGGAGCGGGAAAGTCAACGCTCCTCGCGCTCTTGATGGCGCAAGCGACCAAATACAAAGACGCCAACATCGTCTGCATTGACAAGCAGCTTTCAAGCCGCGCTTTCATGGTAGCCGCCGGAGGCGTTTACGTCGAGCCGGGAAAGGACGAGGTCGCCTTCCAGCCTTTGAGCGAATTGCTGAATCCAAGCGACTGTTCCGAAAGCGAATACAAGGAAAGCTTAATGTGGTGCCAGCAGTTCGTAGAGTGCCTAATTCTCCAGCAAAACATTGAGGTCACTCCGCAGATGAGCAAGGCTATAAGCGAAACGCTCGTCATGCTGTCGCAAAAGCCGTCGGACATGCGCGACTTGACCTCTTTCCAAGGCTATGTGAACTACACCGACCCCGACACCGGCGACAACACGATAAGGACGGCGCTTGACCCATATTGCCGGGGAGGAGCGTTCGGCTCCGTCTTTGACGCGGACAAAACGACGCTCAACCTGTCCAAGCTAATGACAATCGAAATGGGAAGCCTCATGCGCCTTTCCGAAAAGGCCGTCGCTCCAGCGCTGATGTATATTTTCCGCTATCTTGAAAAGCTTTGGACAGTTCCGCACGGCGAGAGACAGCCGCTGACTTTTTTGTTTTTGGACGAAGCCTGGCTTTACTTGCAGCACCCGGTTTTCGCGGGATTCATTCAAGAATGGCTAAGAACCTTGCGAAAGAAGAAAGTCTTTTGCATTTTCGCGACGCAGGAAGTTTCCGCCGCGTCGAAGTCCACGCTCCGCGACACGATTGTCCAGCAATGCTTGACCAAGATATATTTGGCCGACGAGTCCGCTCTGTCGCTTTCAGAAAGCTACAGGGACTTCGGCTTGACGGATAGCGAGATTGTCGCATTGAGCGAGGCGACTATGAAACGCGACTACTACTTCAAGAACCCCAACGGAAGCCGAATGTTCACGCTTGACTTGGACGCTTTGCAGCTCGCGCTGATTTCAAGCGACCACGAAATATTGGACAACCTTGAAAACAGATACGGACGCAACACGACGAAGGAGCTTGCGTTTGAGCTTATTGACGCGGTGGCCGAAAAGGCCCGCTCAATCGGCAAGGACGTAAGGAATTACGATTGCTCAAAATACAAACGGTGGCTCGACAACCGCGCGTAATAAACAATAAGGAGGAATTTATGAAGAAGATTTTGACGGCGATTCTAGCGGCGGCGGCGATTTCGTTCGCTCCGGCGGAACTCTTGGCCGCGGGCTATCCAGTATTCGACATGGAAAACTGGCTTTCGGCAATAGACAGGCTTTACGCAAACTACGACATGGTTAAAAATACTATTTCGCAAATCGAAAACCAATACAAGCAAATACAGCAAGCGGTGGAGCGGGCTAAATCAATCGACTGGCAGAACATAAGGTGGGACGGCGACTTCGACATTCGCGGAGAGATAAAGGATGCTGGAAAGCGCGTCAACAGGCTTTTGTCGCAAGCTAACAATATTAAGATGGCCATAACGAAGCCTTCGATAAATTGCGGCAACGCAAAGTATTCAATCGCCGACTTGTGCGGCTTCACCCATCCCGACCCGGAAAACGGCCTCTGGGAGAGCCGAAAGAATCTTTTGACGGCAATCACCGACTACAAAACTTACATGACGGACAATGTTCAAGGAGCGGTTGACGATTTAGTTAAAGGCCTCAACTACAAGCAAAAGGAAGCTATAATGAGAAAATACGGCGTAAGCCCCCGCAACTATCTACTGACTCAAACCGCCCATGTGGAAGTTTTGAAAGCCGCGAACAATATTCTTGCCAACATCAATGACGAGGCTAAAAGCGCTCGCCTTGAGGAAACGATATTGCGAAACAACATGGTCATTAACGCTTGCTTGGAAACGACTGACTCTGACGGAAATCCAACGATGGCTGGCATGCAAGAGTCCATGCTTTATTTGTTCAACAACCTTTCCGTCGGCATTGAGGAGCTTCGAAGCACTATGTATGAAACAGGAGGAATGGCCGCTTCCGCCGCGATAGAACAAGACAAGCGCGAGCAAGTCAAGGCGAATGAGGCCAAAGAACAGGCGGAAATGAACAACATTAAAAATTCGTCTATTTCAAATAGAGCGAAAAGATAAGGGGAATTTTTTATGAGAAAAATAAAAAAGAAGACACTTTTTGTAATCGCGCTTCAACTGATTGTTATAGGAGCGCGGGCCTTTGCCTCCACTTCAAAAACAAACTCTTGGATAGATTTGCCGATAATAGAAACGATAGAATATTTCACCGTTCTTTGCTCAAAGGCTTTGCAGTGGGCTGGCAAATACGCTAAGCTGTTCGCGTTGATTGGAATTATCTGGGCTGGACTCAAAATAATGCTTGGACGCGAACAAGTGAAGAAGGCATCTTGGGACATGCTCTTCAAATGCTTGACATTCTTCTTTTTAATTGAATTCTGGCCTGCGATAACTTACGGATTTCTTGGAATCGCGACACAAATAGGAGAAAATATAGGCCCTGGAAAACAAATGTTGGAGCAAGACTTGAAAACTCTTTACGCTCAAACGAAAAAAAGCAAGACATACGGTTTGAGGGCAAAACAGTTGGACACTACTATAGCGAAAGAGGCGAAAATTAAGCTTAACGAGCCGATTTCGCTAAACGAAAGCTACGCGAATTATTTGGAAAGAGTCCGCGACAAAATTAATTTTATGGACATACCGGAATTCAGCGGAGACAAGAAGGTCGCTCAGCAAATAATTGACCGCTTTCAAGAGCAAATGAGCGAAGAGGAAACTTTCATGTTTTCCGGCGCGACCTTGATGGCGTTGAATTCCGTCTGCACGGAAAAGAAAGTTGATGGAACTGACGGAAGTGATTTGGTGGACACGTATGTTCAACTTGACACATATCTCGTCGATAAAAACGGAGACAATACAGCATTTGTTTCTCCAGCCGCTATGCTCAGACTATCTGTTTTGTGCGGCATGGTGATGAAAGACAGATGGGAGTTTGAATATAAAAAAATTGAGGAATCGATAAAAGAAGAGCACCCGATTATTGGCGGCCTAATTAATACCGCGCATGGTGCGACAAAAATATTACAAATGATTGAACTGTTATTTTGTCAGCTTGTTCTTCTCCTCGCCGTTGCGTTCGCGATGATTCAATATGTAATGACCCTGATTGAATTTACGATAGTCTCCGCTATAGCGGCGGTGTTTTTACCGTTAATGCTTTTTGATGGAACAAAAGACATACCAAAAAAATTCATTCCGGTTTTTATCGGAATGATGATGAAAATAATATGCATCTTGGCTTGCGTTTACTTTGTCGCTTATCTTTTGACGCAACACGCGACGAATGTCATAACCGAAACTTGGGGCGTGAACCTTTGGGCTGTCGCTGAAATTTTATTTATTTCAATGTTAAGCTATATTCTAACACAAAACGCGCCGAAAATTGCCCAGACAATCCTTACAGGACAGCCGCAGCTTTCTATGGGCGAAGCCTTGCAGGGAGCGGGAACGTCCGCCGCTACATTTGCAGGAATGAAACAGGCTCCAGGCGCAGCAATGCAAGCCGCGGCGCGCGTAGGGAACAAGGTCAACGACATTCGCGGCGGAATCGCAAAAAGCAACGCCGCGGCCTCATATGCGAAAACTCATGGCATGAGCAGCGTAGGCGCAAGGTTTGCTGTCGCGAGCGAAGGGCTTAAGGAGCGGTTCCGGGCCGGTATGGAGGCCGCCGGCCAAAAGAGCGGAACAGGGTTCAGCATGGTGGACAAGGCCTTGCAGATGTCCGGTTTGAGCGGCGGCTCCGGCGGCGGAGGAGGCGCGGGCGGCGGCTCTGGCAGCAGCGCTTACGGCCAGACAGGACAGTATTTAGAAGGTAATGAGTTGAAGTCTATGAATACAACATCTAACGCCAATTACAAGAACGCGACAAAGTATGACGAAAGAATAAAAGGCCAGCGCCACATGACGGCAAAAGAATTCATAGACGAAAAGGCCAAGCAAGGCGAGCAACTAATGCGCGAAAGAATTAACCAAAAGAAGGTGGAGCAAGGGCAGCAAACTGATTCAAGTTCTTCTGGCGGCGGAACTCCAAACCTTGACGGCATGAAGGGCAATCGGGATTCTGATTGAACTCTTTAAGGCGGGGATATTTCTCCGTCTTATTTATCGCCGAAACAACTTGAAAAAAACGCTTGACTATTCAAGTAAAGTGTTGTAGTATTCTTCTTGCAGGAGGCAAAATTATGGATAAATGGGAATATAAAGTTTTATATTTTTCACCTCATAAAGAGATTGAAGAAGAATTAAATAATCTTGGTTCCAAAGGATGGGAAATGACAGGGGTTTTTGCAACATCGGATACTTCTGGTGCTATTTTCTTAAAGCGTCGTAAGTAATTATCCTTGACAACAAGCTGCTTGGGCAATAGAATAAAAGCGGAGGCATAAAATGACGCACACAGAAAGCTACATAAATTCCTCGATGGCGACTCCGGCCAATTTGCCCAAAAATATTTTGGGCATTTTGAAAATGCTTTCTGATTATGACGCGGAAGGCGCGTGGTGGCTTTATTTTGACAGGCTTGACGATTTGTGGGTAAATTCAAAAAACGCCATCGCCGCTGGAGCCATGTCTAAAAAAGACTGGGAACTCTTGGAAGATAAATATTGGATTCACGCCGAAAAGGTTTACAACAAGGAATCAAAAGTTGAAGCTGTATAATCTTGATGATTGTCCGCTAAGCGACAGAAACGGAACATACGGCGGCAATTCTGGTGACAAGGAAGGTATTCTCATAGACGGCAAGCGTTGGATTGTAAAGTATCCAAAAAGCGCGTCAAGGCTTAGAGATGTCAGCGACATGTCTTATTCCTCCACGCCGGAATCTGAATATATTGGAAGCCATGTTTATGAAATTCTTGGCTACGATGTTCATAAAACAATTCTTGGCGTTAGAAACGGACGCGTCGTTGTCGCTTGCAAAGATCTTTGCGACGATGAGCATAGATTGATTGAATTCCGGCAGTTGAAGAACACTTACAACAAACAACTTAACGACGAGCTTGACAAGAGCATGTCCTCAACAGGAAGCGACCATTTTGTTCCGCTTGACGCAATCATAATTCACTTGAAGCATAATCCGTCTTTGCAAAACATTGACGGTTTGAAAGAGCGTTTTTGGGATTGCGTGATAATCGACGGATTTATAAACAACAACGACAGAAACAACGGTAACTGGGGAATATTAAAGGGGCCCGACGGCGACAAGTTGTGTCCTGTATTCGACAATGGAGCTTCTTTTTCTCCAAATGTTCCAGATTCAAAAATTGCTAACAAACTGAACAATCCCGAAATTTTGGAACAAGGCGCTTGCAACGGAATTACGGCATACAGTCTTGACGGAGAAACCAACGCTTTTTTTCGCGACATTGTAAAAGAGGACATTCCCAATTTAAGAAAGGCGCTTAAAAGAGTTGTTCCATTAATAAAAGAAAAAATGGCCGATATAAACGCCATGATTGACGATATTCCGACAACTGCGAAAGGGCACAAAATTATTTCAGAGGAAAGAAAACTTGAATATAAAAAAGAACTGCAAGTTCGTTTTGAAAAGATTCTTTATCCGCAATATGAAATAACATTGAAAGCGGAACGCAAGCGCCGTGACAGCGGCTGGAGCCGTTAGGCTACTCCAGCGTCTTTCTCACTTCTTCCATAACCTTGTCGGTCAAATCTTCCGGCGCTTTCTCAATGAGCGAGCGAACCTCTGTGTAAATGATTGGAAAGCTGAAAAGTCGGCCAGCGTTTACAACGCCTTTGACAACGCCCTTGAGCTTTATTCCCTTCGCTGAATCAGTTGTGACAAGACAGCCGCTGAAAGACTTGCTTCTTTTGTTAAATTCCTTTTTTGTGATTACAAAAACAGTCTTTCCGCTGACGGAAACCAAGTCGCCCCTGTCGGGAACGAATTCCCTAAGCGGCGCTATCTCTCCCTCTCCCCCGGTGAAAAAATCTATTGGATTAGCCTCCGCGCAAACTTTTCTTATGAACGCGGGCGAGGGTTTTACCGTGTAAGAGACAAAAATTTTATAGGCGCTGTAGTCCGAAAGCCCGTATTTTTGGGCCAGGGTTTTGTAGTCGTATCTATGGGCAAGAACGAATTTGCTGGGCTTGTCGCACTTCCAAGGCGGGAGAAGGATCGGCTCATACGGAAGCTTTTCGTCGCTAGAGTAAAGCCATTCAATCGGAGAGATGAACTGGCACATGGAGGCCATGTTCTTGTATGTTGGGGCTCGGTTTCCAAAGGCGAGGTTGAAAACAAAAGAGTGGTTAAAGCCGTTCTCTTCGCACCACCGTCGAAGCTTTCGCTCATCGATAAGCGCCATAAGTTTTTTTTGCGCGTAAGTCATCCGCTCCGGCCTTGGTTTCATTGTCCGCTCCTAAAAAAATCGGGTTATAAATCTGAAAAAAATCAGACGAAGAAGCGTCTATAGATTAGCAGATTGCGGCCTTTATTTCAAGAACCGCTTTCAATCATTTTGATTACGCGCTCTTTCCAAGCGAAGTGTATAGGCTCCAAAAGCTGGCAAGAGACCGTTGCGAACGTCTTTGAATCCGTTTTTGTAAGCCGGGAATAAACCTTGTGGGCCTTCAGCGACACCGTTTGAAGCGGCTTGTCGAACGAAAGCTTGATTGAAAAATTCTCCTCTTTTTTCAGCGCCGGCGTTTCGGTCGTTATTAAGCAAATTCCGTGAACGCTCGCGTCGAGAACTACGCACGGCTGGACGGCCTTGATTCCGCCGAAAAAAAGGCTTTGCTCTATCTTGGCGAGGCCGAAGTCCTTGAACCTTTCCTTTCCGATTTTTATTCGCTCTTCCTTTCTTCTTCCAAAGGCCTCAATCTTCTTTTCCATTTCAACAAGCCCGGACGCGAGCCTCGACACTCCGTCGCCGCCGCCGTCGTATAGCCGGACTTTTATCCAATCGCCGCCAGCTTCCAAAACGCGGGCCGAAGCTTCCTCAAAGCCGTCCGAACCGTCAAAGACGAAGCGCAGCCTAACATCCGAGCCGGTTTTAGTCCTGGGCTTTTTGGCGAACGCGAGCGTCCACGCTCCGTTCTCTATTCTGTCCAAGGCGCAAAGCGCGTCTTTCGAACCGCTCAAATACGAAATCGAAACGACCTTGAAATTGCTCAAAATTTCCTTTGTTATTTTCATTTTGCCCTCCGAGCCATTCTTTCCTTTTTCGTAAGCCTCAAAAGCTTCTTTTTCGCGAAATGCTCCCACAAAATCCGAACGTCGCTCCGAGCGGCTTGGCTCTGCCCTATAAGGGCGCACAATCGGTGCCAAAAGAGCAGGGGCAGCTTGAACGCCTTGTGCTCGTCGTCTTGCTCGTCAACCAGCACGTATAGAACTCTTTTAAGGCGGTCAACCTCGCGCCCGCGAGCCTTGAACAGAATGTAAAGCGGTTCTTCAACTCCGGGAAGGCTTGAAGGCTCTCCGTCCTTTTCGTCGTTCCAGCCAGTCGCGACGTAAGCCCTGCGGACGCGCTTTCTTCCGACGGTCGTGAAGGTGTAGAAAAGGGCGAACACCGTGCCGCCGCCGTATTTGAAGTGGACGAACTCTTTTGTCTTGTCCACGCTCGGAAGCTCGATCTGCGAGCCTTTTGAAAAGAGCGTGTAGGGAAGATTTTTTGAGTATGGAACGTCAACCGTGACATTATGTCTCATGCCTCCCATTATAGCAGAATGTCTGCATAAAAACAATATTTCCAAATAAGCAAAAAGATATTGACAAATAAGAAAATGGCGCTATAATATTGCCAACTGGAAACAGTTTATTTCCGTATGGAAATAGAATCTTCGCGGACTTGCACGGTTTGGACTCCTAAAGCCGATGAAAGCAAGCCGCAAGCGTAAAGGAGGTTTCTTATGTCAGAAACCCAAAATTTGTCAGTCGCCAAAAAAGACTTGAGCGGCTACTACCTCGCCCGACAGCGGGCCAACCTAATCAAAGACGGAATCGAAAACAACACCGCTCCGTTCCTCCCCACAGATGGAAAAGTAAAGCCCATTCTCATTTGCAGCGCCAGCTCCGGCTTCGCTCTTGACGCAAGGGCCATGATTCCCGCCGTTTTGAAAAAAACGAAGGAAGGATACGAGTCCAATGTGGTCGGCGCTTACGGCGTTGTCGGAAAGGCCGGAACCAAAATCAAAGAAGGCGAGCATGGCGTCGGCGTGATGTTCAAAAACAAAGACGAAGAAATTAAATCGGCACACTTGTACTTCCCCGAACAAATGGAGGATCCGGCTAAATTCAAGGAATTCGCCCAAAAGAACATCAAGCAAGAGACGCGCTTGACCGGCCAGACATTCACAATCACTTCGCCCGAAGTGACGGAATACCTTGGCGCTTATGTGGCCGCTTGCCAGAGCGGTGCGAGCGTAAGCGTGTCGCCGGAAGTCGCGGAGAAATTCAAGGCGAACCTTTCAGCCGTGGTTGACAACGAGCTTGCCAAGTCCGCTGAAAAGAATCCCGACATTCCAAAGCTTGGCGACCTTCTCTTTGAGACTGACAAGAAAGCTTTCGAACTTGTAAAAGGACGCGAAAAGGAGCTTGGCATCACGCAGAAGATTGAAAAGGCCCAAGAGCAGAAGCCCAAACAGCACAAGCGCGAAAAGAGCCAGTCAATGGACCGCTAGCCGCTAGCGCTTTTCGAGTTGTCAGATTCACGGGGCTGGCAACTTTTTTTTTATCACAAGGAGCAAAAAGTTTGACTGACTTCTATTCAAATTTTCACGGCTACGGACTGAACGCGGAAGAATACTTTTACAAGCAAGTTTTCGACGCTTTCGACAAAAATGCCAGGAACAAATCGCTTCCGTTTTTCAACATGAGCTTGAACAAGCTTCCCCGCGAAATCACGACAGGAAAGACAATCAACGACGAAAACGCCATCGCCTTGGAACAGATGGCAAGCTTAAAAGGCTGGTCGTCCAACCTTTGGATTTACGGCGACGAGCTTAACAAGATTCAAAGCGAAATCGGAACGCTCGTCACGAAAAAAGGCGCGGAGCCTGTCCTTTGCCTCACAAAGTATTTCAACGCTACGCACTTGAACGAGCAAGAGCTATACATCGCTGACGGCGGCAGCGGAAAGAAAGAGCAATACCTTTACAACATCGACTCTTTGAGCGACCGCTCGCGCGAAAAGCTTTTGAACTACTATTCCAAAAAAGCGTCTTACTCTCTCGGCGAATCGGAAGAGGAAGTCAACTTCAAAGCTTTTCAGAGCAACAAGGAGCTTAACAAAAAAGGCGGAAACGCCAAGCTCCAAAAAATAAAGGAAAAGGTCGCGGAGAAAAGCAGGGAGGACGGAATCGACTTGCTCCCTGTGACTAGCTGCAGCTACATGCACAATCTCGCCAATTCGATTGGAAAGCCCGAAGCGTCGGCGGCCAACAACAAGGTCAACGAAAGCGCTTGCTACAAAAGCGCGCTCGGCCTTTCGGAAAAAGTTGACAACCAAGAAATATCCGTCCAGCGCGCGGGAAAAATCATCTGCAAGGCTTTATCCGCAGGAATCGAGCTTCAGCGCGTCGCCGTCGCGAAAAACTACAATTTGGAGAACGCGAAGAAAATCGAGGAAATGAAAGTCGCGGACTCGAATCGAAGAAAGGCGAAGGCATACGGCGGAATGTCTTACTAAAAACAATCAAGGAGAATCGTTATGGAAATTTATAGCTACGAGCCGTTCGGATATGAAGGTTGTGTCGTTAACGTAGAAGTGGATGTCAGAAGGGGAATCCCCTCTGTGGATTTAGTCGGCTTGGCCGATTCACAAGTCGCGGAAACCCGCGAAGTTATAAAGGCCGCGTTCAGAAACAGCGGCCTTGACTTTCCGGCAGAGCGCGTCTTGATTTCCTTAAGCCCCGCCGACTTGCGGAAAGAGGGTGACTTGGAACGCCTCGCGGTCGCTACGGCGATCCACGCAGCGGAGCGAAAAATCAGCGGCGACGAAAAGATTTTGGTCTTGGGCGGCCTTGACTTGTCGGGAGCCGTAAGGCCTGTGAGAGCCGTTCAAGCGGCGGTTACAAGCGCCAAGGCCGCCGGCATTTACAAGGTAATCGTCCCAGAGCAAAACTTGAACGAGGCTCTTGAAGTTCCCGGAATCGAAGCGCTTCCTGTTTCAAGCCTCAACGACATCCGCAACGCCTTTGAAATCAACCAGCCGTTTGTAAAAAAAGAGGCTACACAAAACGCGGAAAAGAACGTAGTTGAATTCAACGAGAATTTGCTAAAAGAAGCCGAACAAAACGTAGACCTTGACGGCTACTACAAGGCCGCGAGGGCGATTGAAATCGCGGTGGCTGGAAAGCACAACATTCTTCTTGTCGGCGCTCCCGGAAGCGGAAAAACAATGCTTTCGCAATACTTGATTCCGGCCTTGACACCGAAGCTTACCGACGGAGAGGCCGAAGTCGTCACAAGAATTCACAGCATCGCCGGATTGATGAGTCCGAACGAGGGCTTGAAAAAAGACGCGCCTTTCAGACAGCCCCACATGTCGGCTTCCTTGGAAGGCATGTGCGGCGGCGGAGCGAAATGCAGACCCGGCGAAATATCTCTGGCCCATAACGGCGTTCTATTCTTGGACGAAGCCGCCGAATTCCGCTCAAGCGTCCTGCAAATGATGAGAGTTCCTTTGGAAACTGGAAAAATCACTCTTTCAAGAGCCGGAAGGACGGCTGTTTTTCCATCCAAATTCCAACTCGCGATGACGACAAATCCTTGCCCCTGCGGCTGCGCGGGAAGCCACGACAAAATGTGCTTGTGCTCTGAGCGCGGCATTGACCTTTACTGGAAAAAATTCAGCGCTCCGCTTTTGGACAGAGTTCCAATCAAAGAGCATATTGAAAAGGACGCGAATGATAGTCGCAAAATCACTGTCCAAGAAATGAAGGAAAAGGTCGAGGCCGCAATGAAAATTCAGCGCGAGCGAGGAACATACAACGGCAAGCTCCAGCCGCAAGACATCGCTGAGTATTGCAAGCTTGACCAAAAAAGCCAGGAACTCTTGGACAGGGAGACCGCGGAAAACGGAATGTCGCCACGAATGGCGGCTTACACGAAGCAAATCGCGCTCACAATAGCCAACTTGGACGGTCGGACGGAAATCAACATGGACGACTTGAAGGAGTCGCTTTCGTTCACGACAAAAACAAACATGATTGATTGGGCCATGTCGGGCTTCAAAAACAGGCTGGAAACGAACGCGGAGAACAAAAACGAAACGAAGCTTGTTTCGACAACGTTCGAGCTTGGCGACAAGGGCTGGCAAGTGAAAGAGGAAAACAAGCCCGAAGAAAAGCAAAAAGTCCGCCGCCAAGAAAGCGGAATGGGCTATTAAGGCGTTAAGGAAAAAATCGCAAGGAGAATATTATGGAGCTTGAAGCGTTCAAATCGTCTTTTGGATATTGGAATTTCAGAACTAACAACGGAAAGCCGACCGAGGAAATGGTCGCATACTTGAAGAAAAACGGCTACCGCTGGTCGAAGAACAACGGTTGTTGGTATCCGGCCACAAGCGAGGCTAAAGAGAAGAACCTTCACGGCGATTTCGCGGCAGAAATTCAAAGGAAGTTCGATGAAGAAAGAGCCGCCCTTGAAAGAAACCGCCGTGAGCTTCCAAGCGACATAATAGAGCAGCTTGTTGACTCCGCGACAAACAACGAGCTTAGCAAGGAACGGGTGGCCGCCATCGCCAACTCAATCCGAAGCGACGCCGCCGCAGAGCGGACGGTTTTGCTTGAAGAGCTTGTCGAAAAGCTCCGCGAGCAAATCCGCCTTGACCAAGAAAAGATCCAGCGCTACGAGGCCGAGCTTGGCATAGACGACGGCGAGCAAGAGGTCTCAACTGCGGAACAAGAGCAAATCGACGCAGAAGCCGAATGGGAAAAAGAAAACGCCCTCACGGAAGAAGAAGAGAAGGCCGTCGTTGAAAAATACGCCGAGCCGCAAGTCGAACACAAAGCGCGGACGGAAGACGCTCTCGCGCTATCCCCGGAAGAGGTGGCCGCCGCTAGAAGCGTAATGCCCGACGCTCAATACAAAACCACGCTCAATTTGGCGCAAGGCGAGGAGCGCGAATTCTTCATTGGAAAGCTCAAAAGCCTTGCCGCCGCCGTGAACAACGCTCCCAAAATCGGAGACGGCGACGGAGCGAAAGAGCACCCGATTGTTTTCCGCTATTTCCACCCGACAGGAACTGAAACGCTCGTCACCGAAATCGGATCTGACGGCGAAGCATACGGCTTTCAATGCTTGAACGGCGACTATGAGATGGCCGAGTGGGGCTACCTTGACTTGAACGAAATCAAAGGCGTTCGCATGATGGAAATCGACTACCATGTTCCAGAGGGAATGACAGTCGAAAAATGGCTTTACAAGAACCACCCCGAAGAATTCCCGCAATACGCGGAAAACGCGGACAGTCAAGAGAAAACTCCGTTCGACATCGCGCAGGAAACCGGCAACGACATAGAGGCGATTGCTCGCTCGCTTCAAAATGGCGGAACCGTTGAAAAGGAAGTTTTTACACCCCGACCTGTCGCCCTTGAAAACATTCTAGCGCGAATGGACTTCCAGCTTGAAGTGTCCGAAAGCGGAAAGCTTATGGTCTACGACACGCAAAGAGGCGAGTATTTGGACAACGAAAACGACGTTGATGTTGACAACGCAATGCGTGAATTCAATAGCGCGGAAGAAGTCTTTGACCGCATGGACAGCTTTATCCGCGACTACTATTTTGCGGATATGCAAGAAGAGCTTGATAAAATCGGAGTGGACACTAGCAGCGCGGCTTCTCTTGCGGATATGTGCGAACTTTACCGCGCGCAAATTGAAAAAGGCCAAACCCGACTTTCAGAGACGACTCTTAACTGGGCGCTTGGAATCGTCCACCCCGACACAGTTGTTATGCCGGAAGGCTTTGTTCCCGAAATGAGTGAAAACAAGAAGCAAATTATTGAACGTAAAAATGATGTTCATGCTTCCAAAAAAGACATTAAGAAAATCCGCGAGCAATGCCGCGAAATCTTGAAAAAGCCCGACACGGAAATCACCGAAGAGGACAAAGCTATACTCGCACAATACGAAGGCGCGGGCGGCCTTAACGAAGCGAACCGCTCTAACGCCGGAATTCTCAACGAATTCTACACGCCGAACAATCTTGTCGAAAAGGTTTGGCAAATCGTTGACCACTATGCGCCTAACGCAAAGACCGTCCTCGAACCTAGCGCTGGTGTCGGAAAGTTCGCAAACAACCGTCCGAACAACGAATTTACAATGCACGAGTTAGACGAAACATCCTCAAGAATCAATAAAATACTTCATCCGCAAGCAAATGTAATACAGGGTGCGTATCAGAAACAATTCTTTGATGAAGGCGGCCGCTTCCTTAAAAAAGATTACGACCAGCCTAAATATGACATTGTAATTGGCAATCCACCCTACGGAGAATACAAGGATAAATACAAAGGACTTGGAGAAGGCAAAGAATTTGACCGTTATGAAGAATACTTTATTTCAAAAGGTCTCGATGCCCTAAAAGACGAGAATTCTATCATGGCATTTGTCGTTCCGTCAGGATTTTTGAACACAGGGATTGATAAACAAAAAGAAATAATTTCTTCAAAAGGCATTTTAGTTGATGCGTATAGACTTCCGGAAAAAACATTCCCTACAACAGAAGTTGGCACTGATATTATCATTATGCAGAACTTAGATAAAATCAAAAAAAGTTTAAAATATCCAGACGTTTCTGAGGGAATGGCGGAAGGTGTTGCTCTTGATGAACTTTCTAATGGTAATTGGTTTAAATACCATCCTGAAAAAGTTCTTGGCGAAGTGAAAACCCGCACAAACCGCTTTGGCCGCGAAGAAGAGTATGTCACCGCTCACAAAGGCCTTACTGTCCAAGACGAATTGAATAAAATCAACGAACTGTTGCCCAACAATCGCCAAATTATTGCGGCTTATTCAGCAATTACGCCAGCATTGGACAAAGTATATCCAGATGACCCGGACAGAGTTCAAAAATTAACTTTGGAATTCGACGACGCATTGGAAACAATGGACTTTCATAAGCTTGGCGGTTTCATGCTTTGGACTACAGAGCGAGAAGAGCCAATAAAAAAAGCCGCAAGATATATTTTTGAACAAAAGACAGGCAAAGCGTTTCCCGAAAATGATGACAAAAACCTTGACGAACTTTGGCTTGCGAAACAGACAAATGTTGCGCAAATAGACAAAGCCTATAAAAAGTATGATTTCCATTCTGAACAAGATGTTCTTGAATATCTTGTATCGAGAGGGTCGGGACAAGAAAACGGCAAAGAGCGTATTGATGAATTCTTTAAAAGCAATTCAGACAATTCAGAACGAATTAAATTCTTGATAAATGAATATAGTTGGTATGGCTCGCATTCACGCGTATTTAGTATGGAATGCAGCCATAATTCCAAAGGAATTGAAGTTAAGGCATACATCACAAATGCAGAAACAGATGAAGCAACCAAGTTTGAAAAAATGATTTCTTGGAAAGAAATCTGCAATGAAATCGAACGTCAACGATTATTGAATATCTATCTGGACAACGAAGTTCCCTCAAAACTGCAAAGGCCGAAAAAATGGGGCGTTTCCAAGAAACAAGGCGAGCTGATGACATCGGAAGAATTCGCGCGCCTTTATGGACGCGAATTTGACGCTCGCGTGTTCCCGATTTGGAAAGCGACCGACTGGCAGGGCAACATCGACCTTGAAAAGCTTTCCGCCGCCGACATACGCTACATGAGCGAAAGCGGCGAATACGTTCAAAAGGCCGCTGGCGTTTGGACTCACAAAGAACTTTTCTGTTCCGGCGACATTTACGCCAAAATCGAAGAGCAAAAGTCGCTTAAAGAGGCCTTTATCCAAAGATACGGAGAGAACGCGGTCAAAGACATGGACTTTGACAAGAACATCGCGTTGCTTGAATCCGTAAAGAAGCCGCCACTCGCGATGGAAAACATTCACTTTGGACTAAAAACGCCGCTCGCCGAATCGTTCAAGACGACGCACATTGACGAGGACGGAAACGCCGTTGAATTGAATTTGCAGGAATCGTTCATTTTGTGGGCGCAAAACTCGACGCTTGCGATGGGAATGTGGAGAAAGGACATTGACTTCGCGAGCGCGAACATTTCCCGCGAAGAGCTTGGCGAAACCGTTTCGTTCATGGACATTGTTGAATACATCGACGGTGAGCCGGTTAAGGCAAACGCCCTTCGCGGCTGGCGCGCGAGCAAAATGACAGAGGACGAAAAGAAAGCCGAAAAAGCGGAGCGAAAGAAAGAGGCGGACTTGAAGCGGCAGACAAGAAGCGACGTGGCCAACCGTCTTTTTGACCGCTACTTGCACGAAGGCATAACAGGCGAAACCAAAGCCCGCCTTGAAGCCGAATACAACCGAAGGTTCAACTCATACATCGCGCCGGATTATTCCAAGCTTCCTCTTTTCGTAGATGGAATGAGCGCTTGGAAGGGCAATAGCAAATTCAAGCTTTACGACCAGCAGATAAAAGGCATATCTTTCCTTTGCAACAAAGGAAACGGCTTGCTCGCTTATGATGTTGGCGTTGGAAAGACCGCCGCCGGAATCACCGCGACCGAAAACCAAATGCAGCTAGGAAGAAGCAAAAAGCCGCTCATCATGGTTCCTAACCAAGTTTATTCAAAGTGGTATACGGACATTAAGCAACTGTTCCCAAAGACAAAGATTAACGACCTTTACAACTTTGGCCGTGACTCAATCGCAAAATTCGTTGACCCTAACGACCCGCACAAGCTGAACTTGCCGGAAAATTCAATCTCCCTTTGCACATACGAAGCGCTCAAGAACATAACGTTCAAGGACGAGTCTTGCGTCGGCCCGCTTTTCGAGGACTTCAAGGACTTGTTGAGCGCCGATTTTGACGGAAGCGAATCCGAGAACGCCGCCGCAAAAGAAAAAATCGCCGGCGTAATCGGCGTTTCAAGCCAAGTCAAGAATCCCAACTACGTATTCTTTGAGGACTGCGGCTTTGACCACATCACGGTTGACGAAGCTCACAACTTCAAGAACCTTTGGGTTGTTCCTCGACCAAAGAAAAAGGGGCAGTCCAACGAATACTCCGGCATTCCAAGCGGAAAGCCGAGCAACCGCGCCTTGAAGATGTTCGCAATGACGCAGCTTGTTCAAAGAAACAACAACAGCAGAAACGTATTCATGCTAACGGCCACGCCTTTCACCAACAGCCCCACGGAAGTTTATTCAATGCTTTCATACATTGGCCGCGAGCGTTTGAAGGAATCGGGAATCGACAGCTTGCGCTCGTTCTTTGAAGAATTCGCGCAGACGAAGCAAGAACTTGGCGTGACTTCAAGCGGCGAAATCGACACGAAGCAAGTGATGAAAAATTGGAAGGAGCTTCCCGCTCTGCAGAGCATCTTGACGGAATTCATCGATAAAGTTGACGGCGAGGAGGCGGGAATCATTCGCCCCAACAAATACACCCACGTAAAGCCGCTTGATATGAGCGAACTTCAAAAGGAAATGCGCGAAATAGACGAAGCGCGCATGGCCGGAGCTTTGGGCGTGGAATCGACAAGCGCCGACACAATCGTCGCAATGAACAACATGCGCCTTTCTTGCGTCGCGCCGGCTTTGGCCAATCCCGCGATGTATCCGGGCGTGAATCTTCCGTCAATGAAGGAGCTTGTCGAAACGTCGCCCAAGCTTAAATTCGTTTGTGACGCGATTATCGACATGTATAAGAACAATCCCGAAAAGGGACAGTTCATGTATGTTCCGCTCGGAAAAGACTCGCACGGAATCATCAAAGACTATCTTGTTCGGCACGGAATCCCCAAAGAGGCCGTCGAAATAATCAACGGCGAAATAAACAATTCCGTCGAAAAGAAAGAGAAAATCACCGCAAGTTTCAATGACGAAAAGAGCAAGCTCAAAATACTCATCGGAGGCCGCAACACCGCCGAAGGCATTGACCTTAACGGAAACAGCTTTGTGATGTATAACTGTTCCCTCGGCTGGAATCCAAGCGAAACCGTCCAAGCGGAAGGCCGCATTTGGCGGCAAGGCAATTTGCAGGGGAACGTCCACATCGTCTACCCGGTCATGAACGACAGCATTGACTCCGTTCTTTACCAAAAGCACGACGAGAAGATAAGCAGAATCGGCGAGCTTTGGAGCTACAAGGGCGACGCTCTGAACGTCGAGGACATCAACCCCGAAGATTTGAAGCTAGACCTTATCAAAGACCCGCGCAAAAAGGCCAACCTCATTCTTAAAGAGGAAACGAAAGGAATCAAGGCAGAACTGTCAAGCGTCGAGCTTAAAATCAAGGACTTTGACGACATCATAGAAAGACGGCAGCAAATGTCGCTTGACTTTAACGGAGCGAGAGACGCGCTTGAATACCACGAGGGAATCGCCAAAAAAGAAAAGGAAATCGGAAACGAAATTCCCGATTGGCTAAAGCAAGAAATCAAGCGCGACAGGCAAGCCGTAGCAAGGTATGAAAGCGGAAAAAGCCGCATGGACGAAAGGCTCGCCGCTTTGAACCTTGTCACCGACGACGACATAACGGAATACGTTCACGGCCTCAACAACCAAAAGCACAAGCTTGAAAGGCAAATCAAGGACGTTGAGAAGAAATTGCCGGAAATCTTGGCAAAGCTTGAAACGGAGCGCTTGGAGCAAAAGCTCATGGAATACCCGGTTGAAAAGCAGCGCGAAATTCTTGAAGCGGACATTTTGAACAACCTTCGCCCGATGAAGGAAGTTGAATGGGAAGTGAGAGCCGCCCGCCACGAGGCCATGCTTTCTGAAATGCTAAAGGCCGGAGACATCACGCAAGAAGAGCACGACCTTTACAAAGCCGCCGGTTGGGAAAAATATCAAAAGTGGCTTGACGGCGAAATCGACTCGTTGAACGAAACAACACAAACTGTCGAAGTCGCAACGGAAGAAGAGAATCCGACGGCAGAGCCGGTTGAGCAAAGCGAATCTGTTGAAATCAAAACAGCTTCTGGCTTGCCCACAAAAGAGCAGCTCGCCGAGCTTAAAACGCCGGAAATGTCGTCCGCCGCGAAAGAGCTTGCGTCGGACGAAGGCGGCCTCTTTTTTGGTTGCGATACGGAAGATATGTTCGTCAAGTCGCCAGAAACTGAATACGGAAATTCTGAAATGTCTTTTGCTGAACAAGTGGACGCTGCTTTGGCCGGAACTTACGACCGCTTCAACGCGCTTAAAGTTTCAGATACGCCGCAAATATTGCTTGATGTCGGTTGCAAGCAACTTCCGATTTTATATACGCAAAATCATCTAAAGGATGCAATTCATAAAAAGTCTCCAGAAAACAACAATTGGCATGGATTAACCGTTGAACAAATAAAACAAATTCCAGATTTATTGAAAAAGCCTGCAATCCTAATGGATTCAATTTCGCCTATAAACAACGATGCAATTGTCGCTGTTTTAAAAGCAGTTGATAATGACGGTGCCCCACTGTTTGCGGCTATTAGACCGAATGGTTTTGGAACTTATGAGTATGAAGTTGTAGATTCAAATTTTATGCTTAGTGTTTATGGAAAAGACAATGGTTTTGAACAATGTATTAACGAGGCAGCAAGAAAGAATAAAATTCTATATTGGAATAAAAAAGAAAGTCAAGAGTTGTTCAGTGTGCTGCAGCTCCAATTGCCGCAGGGCTTAAACAATCTTGACTCTAATAAAATATTACACCAATCCAATTCCCTTGTCAACCCCAATGTTGTTTCAGACTCAATGCGCTTCAACTACGGAAAGAGCGACCCTTGGCTCACGCCCGACCAGTTGAAGAATTCGGAGATGAGGCGCGATGAAATCGTTTTGCCCATTCTCAACGGAAAGGAAAGCGGAATGTATAAGGCCTTCAACGACTTTGCGAAGTGCGGAGTGTTCGACATTGTTGGCCAAAAGCTTGACTTGCAGAGCGAAGGAAAAATCAGCGACGAAGGCTGGGCGCAGCTGCGAGCCGCTATGGACATTTACCGCGACAAACGTTTTGAGACAATGCGCTATGTTTTGGTTGACAAAGGCACAGGCGAAATTCGCGACCAGCTTGCCGTTTCAAGCAAAATGCCCAACGTATCTTTGGCGATTACCGGCGCAGACATGTTAAAGAACTTGGTAACGCGCGCGGAAGAAACAAACTGCATGATTTGCGCCGTCCACAACCACCCAAGCGGAAGAACAGATCCGAGCGTCGAGGACATGGAGACAACGGTTGAATTGAACAAAATGTTCACAAACCAACTGACAGGAAAATCCCTTTTCGCCGGACACATAATCCTTGACCACGGAACATACAGCTTGTATACGAACAAAAACGGCTGGCAAAGTGTCGTCGATTTGGAACGATTGGGAAAAAAAGATTCTATGTTGAACGACAAATTTCCGCTCGCAAACCAAGAAATTTCAAACGGGCAAGCTCTTTCCAGCGTCGCGGAAAAGGTGAACGACATCAACAACTGGAACGACGATTTTGTTCCTGTTGTGTTTACCGGCGGAAACAGCGTTAAGAGAGTGAAACTTTACGACGTTTCGTTCTTCAAAAAGGAAGCGTTCGAAATTAGGACGGAACTGCAATTCGCAGGGCTTGAAGTCGGAGCGGTGAGGGCTTTTCCTGTATACACAGAGGCCTTGTCTCAAAAGCTTGGCGCTATGGCCATGCTTTTTGAAGACAGGCTCGAAGAGCTTGTAAGGCTTAACGCTTTCACCGACGCAGCGCTCCCTGTCGGACAGAACGGAAAATTTAATTCCGTGACTGAAAAATGCGGCGTTAAGCCCGGCGAGGACTTTTTTTCAAAGCATGCTCTGAAAAGCAAGCCAGGCGTTGAGGCAACTTGGGAAAGCCACATCAATCCGGGATTGTTTTCCAAGAACATTGTCGCCATGCCCGACCAAGAGCAAGAAAAGTTCAAAGCAAAAAAATATTCCGGCATGGGCTATTAACATATTAAACAAGGAGAATTGATTATGGCAAAGAGAAAAAGCAAGAAGAACAATAATTTCGTTCCCGAAAATAAAATCGACGAAACTCTTGACGAGCGTATTGAACAAATGGAAGCCAACGGCGGCATAAGCGAAGCCGCTATGGAAGCGGAGATTGCTGCGCAGGAAAATCCAAAGCCCGACTACCTTGTCGAAAACGGAAATCCCCATTGGTTTGACGAAGAAGAAGATTATGATGTCGGCCAGATTCCGCTTGAAGTCGTTGACAGAACTGAAATGCTATACGCAAATTCTGACAAAGTGGCGGCCCGTGAATACAAAATCAGAATTGACGAAGGATTGTTCAAGGAACTTGCGCCGGAACAGTATTCGGAAACAAGCTTTTCCGATGACGAAATACCCGCAATCGCTTATCGCCAGTCTACGGATTCAGAAGTTCCAGACCAGTTCCTTATATCAAAGTTCAAGCGCGGCAATTACGACATTCCGCTCATTCAGACGACTGTTGAAATAAAAGATGAAGAGCTTTTGAAACAGATAAAATTTAATGTTGAGAATTATGAATTCGATGAATACATTCATTCGCCCGAGTTCATTGAAAAGTTTGGTGATTGGGAAAAAGCTAATCGTTTGGAGAAATTGAAAAAAGCCGAGCCGCTTATTGGCAGTGAAACAATTACTATAAATGGAGTTGATGTTTCAGACCTTGTTGAAAGGCTTCGAAATAATTACTCAAAGAAAAATTTAAAGCAACTACAGAAAATTGCTGAAGATATTGGGAAAGAGAAAATAAATTCGCTTCGCAATGAAAAGCAGCTTGATGATTTTGAACACTTAAAAATTGTAAATAAAGATAGCGGAAAATCATTCAGACTTAAAACAGATGTTGTTTATGAAATTAGCGAACATAATATTTTTCAAAAAGGTCATATCGAAGCGTTGCAATCACTCGATAAATTGATTGAAAATTCTATTTTTATAGGGTCCGAAAAAAACGAGGACAATAGAAAACCAGAACTAAAAGAGTTTTTTTATTTCGCTTCGGGACTGAAAATCGATAACGAAGACTATACCGCAAAAAGCGTTTTTGTTATGACAGAAAGCGGTGAGTTATTCTATGACCAAAGTCTTTCAAGCATTGAAAAAGGACGCTTTCTTGATATTATTCAAGAAAAAAATAGGCTCGAAACAAGTTCACCCCAGAAAAAACCCAGGGATAGTTCCGAGCCAGTGTTGGAATCTGTTAACCTCGTAAATCACAAGGATAACCCCAACGAGTATTATGATATGCGTCTTATTCGAATTTGTCAAGTCCCTCAAATGCAATATCTTGAAAAAAATCCTGTTACTGGCAAATGGCAACCAACTCAAGAAGCCGTAGAATTGGTTAAATCAAATAAATTGCATATAGAAAAAAATAAACAAAAATATTCAATGATTGATTTAACGAAAAACAATGCGGTTAAAGAGAATAGCAATCTTGAACAATCATCTCTGGACAACGCCGCTGAGCTTTTGAAAAATGTAAAATTTTCACCCGAAAACTATAAGAAGCTTTTGAATGTAATAAATGAAATTTCCGAAATCTCTGGCGAGAAAAAAATAGAAGTTCCAAAGCCGGAAGAAATCGCTAAAGAGGAAAACGAAAAGCAAAAGTCGAATGACCAAGCCCAAGACCGCGACAGCGACGAAGGCGGCGTTATCGCAAAGCCGCAAGAGCCGCAGAGGCCAATGGACGGCGGCGGCGCGGCGTTCGAAGAAGAAAAGCCAAAGCCCGAAACAGCGATGTTCGACCCGACCGCTCCAATCGTTTACGGAAAGACCGTCCTTCCGTCTTTTGCCGTAAAAACGGAGAAAGGCCTCGTTTCAATCGAAAATCCCATTGTGACCGGCTTTAACAAAAAGAACGGAACATATGAGGTTGAAAGCGGCGGCGAAAAATTGGAGCTTCCGAAGAAAACCTTTGAAACGCTTTTGTCCGACAAAAAGGAGCGCGAGGCCGTCCAAGCGCGAATCGCCGAAGGCAAAACGATTGTTTTCGCCGACGAATCAAGAGGAATAAAGGGAACGGAAATCCCAGAATTTTCTTTGATAACGCAACACGGATTGAAAACATACAAAGGCTTTGTTCCCCAAAGCCGCGACGAAGCCGCCGGAACATACACGCTTTCAAACGGCGAGGAAACATTGATTCTAAAAGACAAAGACTTCGCCGAAGTCACCGCCGCCGAACGTTGGGAAAACAAATTTGACGAACATTCTCCCGCTTGGCAAAAACTCGTTCCGTCGCAATATGAGGACTACTTCAAACTGCGAGACAACACGGCGGCGAATTTCACGCACAACCTTTCCGTCGCTTGCAGAGAAAAGGCCAACAGCCCTTGCGACGCTATGAGGGCTGCTAAAATGATAATCGACCAAATGAGCAAAGACGAAAAAGCCAAAACGCAGGCGCTATTGAATGAAATGGCCAGAGAAGAGAAGAATTTAAACATGGTCATCGCCGGAATCTACCATGAGGCCGTTAAATGCGTTCCATTAAATGAAGAAAAAATCAAACAGGATTTCCCGGACAAATACATCGCCCGGCCAATGTTCGACACCATAAGCGGAGACGGTCAAAAAGTCGAAAACGACCAAGCGCTTGTAAAGAATGGACAGGACAGAAACTTGCGGATTGGCTCTGTTTTGAAAAACATCGACGTTCAATCCGACGCTCTTTTCGGAAAAGGAAAAAATTCCGTCCTCTTTTCAGAGCTTCGCGTCGTTTCCGCTTCAAAAGAAGGTAATTCAATCACTTTGATGGACGAGAAGAACAGCTATATAAAGCTTCCTCGCGACACGGTTCTTTCGCTCTACAAGGAACAACAGCTTCGCGAAATGAAGTCGGAGCGCAAGGTCGAGCGAAAAAACACAATGTCGATTTCATATTCTTAAAGAAAGAAACGGGCCGCGCCGAACAATATCGACGCGGCGGCCATCGCGAAAATAACGATGTCTTTTGTCGAAAATTTGCTTGCGGCCACAGACGGAACTTTTTCGATAAGCTTTTTGTGTTGGTCGGAGCATTGCTTTAAGAAGTCGATTGACTGTTGCTGGACTTTTTGCAAGTTCTCCTGGCATTTTTCGGTGTAGGCCTTAATCATTTCGTTCGCTTCCGCTTTCATTCCCTTTATGTTGCTGTCTGAAACCTTTCGGATTTGGTCAGCGGACTCTGTAATAAGGTTGTCGGTCTTTACGGTTTGCTGAGCGAACATGGCCTTGATTTCTTCCTTAAAGTCGTCAATGTTCTGCTTTATAACGTTGTCGGCGGAGTGAAGCTCTTCGATTTTGTCTTTCATGTCGCCGATTTTCGTCGTCAAGAAATTGTCTATCTTGATAATGAATTGGGAAAATTCCGCCTTTTCCTTGTAAAGCTGCTCTTGAAGCATGTTGACTTCTTTTTCAAGGTTGATGTTTTTCACTCGCTCTTCAAGATAGCTTTCGTAGCTTTCGGTCGTCTTGAGCTTTTCTTTGAGGCCGCTTGTCGCGGAAATCAAGTCGTTGAATTTTCTTATGGTTTCCGATTGGAACGCAACCAAGTCCTGCCGCCTGTCGTTGATGAGCTTGTCAACAAGAGCCTTTTGCTCTTGAATGTCGCCGACGCACTCTTCGATGGCAATCATGAAGCTTTCCGCCACGGTGCGGTCTATCGTCACCATATCCGGCGACTTTTGTGTTTGCGGAGAAATTGTTTTAGGCTCTTCCTCTTTGTCCAATTCTTGCATGGCTTTTTTTTCCGCCAATTCCTTTTCGTCTGCGTTTTTTCCAAAAATCATTTTTCTGTATCCGTCCTTTCCGAAATGCTAATCGGAACTCCGTCCTTCCATATTTCCTCAACGCCAGCGTCGTTGTCGATTACTTTCTCCAACAAGCCGTTGTTCCACCATTCCCAATGGTTCGGGCACTCGACGGCGGCCATGCCGTCTTGTGAGTGAATCAAACCGTTCTTGAAGGTGAAAATGACGTATCGCTCTTTTCCGTTGATAAAGTCGGTCTTTCCGTGGCGACCTTCAATGATTTCGCCGTCAGCGGAAAACTGCTCGAACTGACAATCTTTGTATGGCGAGCAAGACTTCTTGTAAAGCTCGTTTTGGGAAAATTCTTTCCTTAACGCTAAAATCTCTTTTTCTGTCATTAAGCTTTCTCCTGCGGCGAAACTTGCTTTCCGTTAAGCCACCATTCCTCGTAATTGTCAACTTGGTCGATGATGGCCGGGCCTTTTTCGCAATGGAGGACTCCGTTTCTCCAATGCTCGATGTGGCTTCCTGTTTCGCTTTCTATTGCCGGAATGAGGTTGCCTTCTTCGTCCATGCTGTCGTCAAGCCAGCCGTCTTTGATTCTTACGGCCATGCCGTCAACAATGTATTCGCCGTGGGCGATTGTGTTGTCCTCCAACAAGATTCTTTGATGCTGGAATGATTTGAAGCTTTTCATTTTCTTTCTCCTTATAATTTCTTTTGTTCGCTCCGCTCCCAAAATGAGAACGGATTTTTTTCCAATATTCCTACAGCCGCGTCGCGCGTCCTTTTGGCCGCGATCGCGGTTTCCTTCAAAAGCGAGCTGCAGAATTCGCAAAGCTCCTCGTCGTCGGTGTCGTTGACAATCCTTGCCAAAAGCTCCGCGTCGCCTTGCGAAATTTCAAAGTTTACCCGAAGCGTCGCATACTCATTCTCGCGGTTCACGAAGCGGCCTCCGCTTTTCTTTTCCTTGTCGCGAAAACAGGCAAAAGCTCAACGATGTCGGCTTGCAAGAAAGAGTAAGGCACTTTCTTTCCGTCCGGGCCTTTGTGAAACCGTTGCCTCATCGTTCCGACGACATTCACTTCCTTTCCTTCAACAAGATACTCGGCTATCAAGGCCGCCGCGTCTTTCGGATAATTGACGGTGAAATAAATCGGTTCGTTCTGTTGGTTCGGCAAGCCCAAGTCCACGACGGTGAACACGGCCATCGCGTTAGGCTCGCCCTTTAGGTTTATGAGCTTCATTTCAGCCGGTTTGACCACCTTGCCGTGAACGGTAATCACGTTCATTTTTACATTCCTCCTATCATTAGTTTAAGCGCGAATAAAATCGCGGCGAAGTTTATCGTTTTTGTAACAGCGCGGCTTTTCCAAAGCCAATAGTTCCAATGCCTGTATCTTGACAAATAGCACTCGGCGAAGAAAAACGCGCCGCCAACGATTGACAAGGCCATGACGGCCAAAAAAGTGTAATGGCGGCTCAAAAACGCGATTGCGGCGGCGAATTCCCGCTCCGCGATGCGCGTTAACGGCCTAAGCAATCGAATGACGGCCCGCCACGGCATTAGCTGTAAATCTCCCCCATGCCGGCCATTTGCTCTTCGGTCATCTCAAAGGAATCGTCGTCCGGGATGTCATCTTCCGTCACGAAGGTGTCCTCTTCCGGCGCGTTGGGCGTTTTTGGATCAAAGAGGAATTGAATGGAGCGGATTCCGATGGAAGTCGCGCTGCGCTTCGCTCCGTCTTTCTCCCACTTGTCTTGTTTCAAGTATCCTTCGATGTTCAATCTCTGTCCCTTTTTCAAGAAGCGGAGAATCTTTTCCGCGTAGCTTCCGTATACGGCCAGCGGGAAGAAATTGCCCTTGCTTTCATATGTTCCGTCGCTTTTTTTGACGGAACGGTTGTTGGCGACTGAGAAAACCGCCACGCTCAATCCGCTCGCGGTTTTCTTCAACTCCGCGTCCTTGACGACGCGACCAAACAAAAAGATGTGGTTCATCTCTGACATAAAAAACTCCTTTCGTTTTATATTTAAACCGCGCAAGCGGCTTTTACCATTTTTTAGAGGCTTTCAATACAAAGCCGTAAATTCCCACGCCTATCAGCGCGGCCCAAGCGAGCATGCGGACAATCCAAACGATTTTTAATTTAGTTGGCATTTTTCCGAATCCCTTGATGAAGTCGAAGATTGTTAAGTCCTCTCCAAGAAAGCTGTTTTCGTCCTCGAACATTTTCAAAAACGTGTCGTCGTTTTTTCTTTTGAACATTTGACTCTCCTTAAACCGCGATGTTGTATTTGCGGTAAATCTCATTCACTTCGGAATCGAACTGTTCCTTCAATCCCGGATTGCTGACCAAAGCGGTAAGCCCGAACGAATTATGCCGCTTGATTGTCGCGTCGAACTCCAGCTGAAAGCTGAGCCTTGCTCTTTCCGGCAGAGAGAAAATTTGGCGCTTCAACGAAACGGCCTTTTCGTCGTTCCGCTCGTCCATGTCAAACCCGCATTTAGGGCAAGCGCCGAACGGCTTCGCTTCAGAGCCGCAAATCGGACAAGTCGCTGCCGCCGAGCTTTCCGCCGTCTTTTCGCTCTGGCTCAAGACGAAATCTTGCATCATCGCCGGAGACTTCGCCAGCTTGAAGAACATGTTTGTCAGCGAAGACGGCTTTTTTCCTTTGGCCCGCTCAAAAGCGAAGTCTAGGTAGTCCGAGAGCCTTTGCCTTTCGAGCTTGAACGACTCCGCTAGAGCGATGATTGTCGGTATGAAGCTTTCGTCAAACACAAAATGGCCGCCGAAAATGTCTTTTAGCTTTTGCTTGACAAATTCTTCTGCTTCTTCTTGTTCCGAGCTGGGCTTTGTTTCGCTTTGCGAAGATGAAGAAGTAGAATTTATTATCCTATCCTTATCTTTATTGGGTAAACTTTGTTTACCACCCCCGGTAAACTTTGTTGACCCCTTCGGTATACTTTGTTTACCGCTTGATTTTTGTGTAGCGGTAAACTTTGTTGACCCCTTTGATTCCCTCGATTTCGTCGTCCAATAATGGATTTCTTGGTTTCCGCTCTTTGCGACGGCTTGCTTTTGAATCAAGCCTTTCGCCAAAAGAGACTTCAAGGCTTTTATGACTCCGGCTTTTGTTGAGTTTGTCCACGCCGCCATGTAAGTAAGGCTTCCGTGGAATTCGCTTTTTCCGTCTTGCGAAAATCCGTGAATCAAGGCGTAGATTAAAAGCTCGTTGCCCTTAAGCCCAAGCTCTGTGAGCATCCACGCTGAGATTTGAAGGAAATTTTCGTCTTTGAGCCTTGTATTGTTCATTGGCCGCTTTTCTCTTCCTCGAAGTGTGTTTCCTTGCAATACTTCGCGAACGTGTTGTTCGGATTTCTCGCGTTGCAAATGCTTCCGAAAACGCACTTTCCGCAATCAAGGCCTTGCTTCGCCACGCAAGTGTCCTTGCCGAACCTGTCCTCGATGTGGATAACGTCGCCGTCCTCGAAGGTCATGTTTCCGAATGATAGCTTCATTTCTTTCCTCTCCTTTTTTGTTTACGCGACCATTTCGCTTAATATTTGACTGAACATCGCTTTCGCGAAATTCGGTGGAACGGCGTTGCCGATTTGCTTTACAACGTCAACCTTCGTTCCTGTGAAAACATAATCACTTGGAAATCCTGTAGCGGCGGCCAGCTCGTTAGGCTGCAACATTCTGAAGCCAAGCTCAATTCCGCTTGCGTCCGTGCCTAAAAGCGCGTAACGTTCCTTTGTTGTCAACGTGGGAATCGGCTTGTCCAGCGGCACCGCGTGTCCGTTGCCGTAATACTGTATTAGCATTGGCGTGACCAAACAATGCTCTTGTTTAGTGCAGATTGTGGAAAGCGGTTCGCTTAATTTTCTGTTCCTTTGCCGCGCGGACGTTTGGCCGATGGCTGATATGAAAGGCTCCACAAGCCCATACCTGTTTGAACAGTCAAGAGTCGGCACCGGCTCGTTGATTGAGTGGACGCGGTTGTTTCCTTTGTTGTATCTGCATAGGAACGGCGTGATAAGCATGTGGTGGCCGCCGCTGCAAGAAATTGTTGAGAGCGGCTTTTCTATGCTTTCCGCATTGGAAGTTCCGTAGAGCTTTGCAATGAAAGGAACGGCGGCCTCTCCCCAAAATTCTTTTATACCGTATTCAATTCGCCTCATGGTGGCCGCCGCAAGCGGCTTCTTCCTTTGGCTTATGATTTGGCTTGGAATCGACCAGTCGATTATTTCCGCCGCGCTTCTCCAATTCGGAAGCATCAAGTCGCCGCCTTTCACGTTCGTGGGATTCGGCCAAAGTATTTGCTTTCCGCAATCTTTCCTTACGGCTTGAATGAAAAGCCTTCTGCGCGAAGTCGGCGCTCCGTAGTCGGCGGCGCACAAAACTCGCCAGTCCACGAAGTAATTTAGCGAGCAAAGTCCCGCTATGAACGCCTTGAAGGTGTCGCCCTTGCATTTTTGGATAATCTTGCCGTTCTTGTCCAACGGCCCCCATGTTCTGAATTCTGGAACGTTCTCAATGATTATTCGTTTCGGGCGAAGTTCTTCCGCGAATCTAAGGACTTCCCACGCAGGAGAGCGCATGTCTTCCGAGCGGGGCTTCCCGCCTCTCGCTACTGAAAAATGCTGGCAGCCTGGGCTTGCCCACATCAAGTCCGTGTTTTTTGACGCTGACAAAGTGCGAGGCTCTATGTGCTGGACGTTCTCGCACCTATGTTCCGCGAACGGATAGTTTTTGGCGTGTGTTTCAATCGCTCGCTCCCAATGGTTTATGGCGCTCATATTCACGTCAAAATTCCAGTCGTGGGCGGCTTCTATCAAGCCTGTTGACTCGCCGCCGCCGCCGCAAAACATATCGACAATGTTAAGCTTTTTCATTTTGACGCTCCCTTTTTTGGTTGAAAATTCTCAATGGCGCTAATTGCGGCCAAATGCGAGCCGTTCTCGCATAAAGAAATCGCGCCGGTATTAAAAAAGCCCGAAGTCTCATCGTCAATCATCAAAGATTCGGCGCCGTTATTTTCAAGCCAAGTGCAAACTTTATTGTCATATATAAGTGTCATCATCGCATGATGCTCTCGAAGCTTAAGCCACTTCTTTATATACTTTGGAACTTTCATTTTATTTTTCCTTTCTTAAATTTTATCGCGGCTGCTTTCACGGAATTTTCAAGGCCGGAAAAATCCCGGTCAGATATTTCCGCCGTCAAATGCGGCAGAAATATAGTCGTGATTTGAGCGACGAAATCATCGACGGAAATCTTTTCTTCCGAGGGTTTCCGCTCGCTGATGTAAGGCTTTTCCGCTTTGATGTAGCCGTTTGTTCGCAATGCTGTCGCCAATGCTGATGTCATTTTGCGGCTCCTTTTCTTGAAGCAGAGCGACTTCTGTTTTTCGATTTATCTTTCACAAGAAACGCATTAAGCTCTTTGGCAACCATTTTGTGGCCGTCGGTGTTGTCAATAATGAAAAGATAGTTTTTCCAGTTTTCGAGGGTTATATCATCTACCAATTTATAGGGTGAAACTACCGCCGTTTGGCCTTTATTATTTACATAAAATGCGTCGCAAAGTATTTCTTCGATTGGATGTGTATAACCTGTAAAGATGGAATACTTGTAAGGATGTTGTTCTAACGTTTTCTTTCTCAGACTCTTGTATTCCTTAAGTTTATTTCGAACCTTCGCCTGTAATTCGTTATCTATAGTCAACAATCCAACCAATAAACAGAAGATAAAAGAAATAAAACATATAACGAACAAAATGAAAGAGGCAATCGGGATTTCCGACGCACTCTTTTCATTATAAACAATCCCCCATATTAGGGCAGCCATACAACTTCCGGCGGAAAAACAAAGCAACTTTCTCCCATCAATAGGATAAGCATTATCGACCATTTTTTCGTCATAATAATCAAGAACTTTCATTTTCCGTTCACCTCTTCGTTTTTACTTGCCTCGTCGTGTTCTTCCCACCGCGCTCTTTTTGAAAGTTCCATATTTATCCACGCATACGTTTTTAGGACATCGCGGGAGGCGTCGGACAAGTCATAGTTAAACTCGGCTTCTATCACTCTTTTCCAGCTCGCCAAAGCTTCGGTTGGAAGCGGTTTCCCGCTGTCGTCGAGAAAGAAAACCCCTTGTTTTGATTGAAGGATGGGTTCACAAACGTCAGTCGTAGGGACGCTATAAACGCATTGAGGCTTTTTATCCTTTTTATTCGCTATGGTTTTCTTTATAGAGAAATGAAACAAAATGCCAGCGGCTATGAGAAAAAAAACGGCACAAAAACAGGGAAGAGGCGAACTGTAAAGTTGCAAAGCGGCCACGACTACAATAATAATTACGGGGAGAAAACACAGTATTATTTGATTCATAATCATAAAAACACTTCCTTACTTGTTATACTTCTTGACGATTTCCGCACTGTCAGTCGGAACGCCGAGCTTTCCGGCAACCGCGTCGAAAGACAAGTCCGCGAACGTGTCGCTGTTTTCGATTTCGTCGGCGGACATTCCCTCGCGAACCATTTCAAGGACTTTTTCTAGAACCAAGTCAACCGACTCGCCGAATCCCTTGCGGAAGCCTTCTCCGAATCCGTCCTTAAAGCGCTCTATGAGCCTTTCGTCGTATTCGGAGCTTTCAACATGTTCGGCAAGGTGTTCGCTCATGTCGCGGCTGTGCGGAGTGAAAATTTGCTTCGGATCGCCGCTTGCGTCGTCCAAAGCGTCCGACAAGTCGTCATCGTCCGCTTCGCCGTCTGAAGCGGACGGCTTCT
>JAEEGJ010004015.1_pt1 | contig 51990 bp, 32 predicted proteins | sample 8958761 | NCBI WGS metagenome assembly JAEEGJ01 (sample SAMN16246546, study PRJNA631951) | gut metagenome | biome: gut microbiome; feature: rumen; material: RS-attached | host: Bos | place: Iran: Karaj | collected 2018-10
GCGTGGGCTGTGTAGCGGTGGCTATGGGGCAGATTATGCGCTACCACCAATGGCCCGCTCAAGGCGAGGGCAGCAACAGCGTCGTCTACCCCGTTCTCAGCACCAGCGCCAACACCTTCAGCGTGGACTTCGCTGAGGCCACCTACGACTGGGACAACATGATCGACGACTACAGCGGCGACTACACCGAAGCTGAAGGGCGCGCCGTGGCTGAGCTGCTCTACCACTGCGCCGTGGCCAGCAACATGCTGTTCGAGAAAACTTTCTCGTTCTCCACCAACTTCACGGCGGGCGATGCCTTGGTCAAATACTTCCACTACGACGGCAGCAGGATGCAGACCCGCATGCGCAGCGACTACAGCCGCAGCGAGTGGCTACAAATGATTCGCGAAGAACTGTCGGCCGGCCGCCCCATCTTCTACGAGGCCATCAGCATCAGTCTCACCGAGGGCGTCTACGCCCATTCGTTCGTCGTCGACGGCTACAACGAAGAAGGGTTGGTTCACGTCAACTGGGGATGGTACGGCCACGAGGACGGCTACTACGACATCGACCTGCTCGACCCGCCGGGCTATCAGTTCAACTTCTACCAGGACATGATTGTCGGCATTCAGCCCACCGGTCACGACACGGGCATCACCGACCACCACGCCACCGCGCCGTCGTCCGATGTCTATACCCTCGACGGCCGCTGCGTCCGCCGCAACGCCACCTCCCTCAACGGTATCCCCGCCGGCCTGTACATTTGGAAAGGGAAGAAAATCGTTGTCAATTGATAAAGACAACTGCCGGTTAGTTGGCCGTTGGGTTCGCTGCCTATTCCCAGCAGCCGTAGTGTCTGGCAGGAGGCCTTCGGCTGTCCCGATACGATTTCCTGACTTCGGCGGTTTTAACATTTCCGACACCTCCGCTTCCATGAAACGCCGATAAATAGGGCTTTTTCATTTTTTCTGGTCGGTGATTTGGGTGACGCAGGATTTTTTGCTACCTTTGCGCTATGTTCCCACGTAAGAAGAAAAACAAGACAGGCACAATCAGTGTGGTAGTGATAGACAAGAGCCACGGCGGCTACAAGGAGGTGAAGAGCTTTGGTGTCGTTAAGACAGACGAGGAGGCCGACCTTCTCATGGCCGAGGCCTCGGAATGGATACGTACAGCCCACGGGCAGTGTATGCTGGACTTTGCTGGCAGTTCCGTTAGGCAGACTGAGCGGCTGGAGGTTGAGCGTGTGCTGAAGAACATCTCGTCCGTAGTTCTCAACGGCCCCCAACTCATACTGAACCAGGTCTATGACAGCATCGGCTTCAACACGATCAAGGATGAGGTGCTGTGTCATTTGGTCATTGCGCGTATCTGTCGGCCTGGCAGCAAGGCAGCCACGGCAGACTACCTGAAGTCGTATTTCCATGAGGACGTGAGCCTTGACCAGATATACCGTTATATGGACAAGCTCTACAACACGCAGCGCGAGACGGTGCAGCAGATAAGCGTGGAGCACACGCGCAAGGTGCTCGGAGGCAGCATCGGGCTGATGTTCTACGACGTGACCTCGCTGTATTTCGAGACGGGTGTCCAGGACGAGCTGCGCGCGAACGGCTTTTCGAAGGACGGCAAGACGGCGGAGTCGCAGATTATACTCGGTCTGCTGGTCAGCGCGGACGGATATCCCCTGTCATACTCGGTATTCAACGGGGCGCAGTACGAGGGCCGCACCATGATTCCCGTCATAGACGACTTCATCCGGCGTTTCAACATCAAGGACTTCGTTATCGTGGCCGATTCGGGGCTGCTGAACAAGACCAATGTGGAACTTCTGCGACAGGCTGGGTACAAGTACATTCTCGGCGCCCGGATTAAGAAAGAGCCTGCCAAAGTCATCGAATGGATCCTCACGCAGGAGAAAGCTTCTGGGACGTACTATGAGTACGCACGTGAGAACGGGGAGCGGCTGGTACTGGGCTACTCAGAGCAGCGGGCGAAGAAAGACGCGCACAACCGCGACAAAGGCATTGAGAGACTGCGCAAGGCATACGGCAGCGGCGTGCTCACCAAGGCCTCCATTAACAAGCGTGGCTACAACAAGTTCCTGTCCATCAGCAAGGACGTGCAAGTGGTCATCAACGAGCAGGAGATAGAGAATGACGCCAGGTGGGACGGTTTGAAGGGATACGTGACCAACACCGACCTTGACGCAGAGAAGGTAGTGGCCCAGTACCACAGTCTCTGGTATGTGGAACGGGCATTCAGGGTGACCAAGGGCAATTTGGAGGCACGGCCGATATTCCACTTCACGGAGAAACGCATCGAGGCGCATATCTGTATTTGCTTCATAGCCTACAAGGTCTACAAGGAACTACAACGAATCATAGCCTTGCACGGGGGCATCGGTCTAAGCGTAGACAAGGTGATTGACATTGCCAAGACCATACCAACCATTAAGATAAGGATGCCATATAACGAGGAAGAGAGGACTCAGACGTTGTTCCTGACAGACAAGCATCGGCAGATTGAACCGCTATTCGACATCAATGAGATACTCAAGAAGAGTGGCAAGGGTGATAACATATTAGAATAACAGGCGCGCACGTGAAAAGGGTGACGCAGCGCCGAAGTCAGGACAACTGCCGGTTAGTTGGCCGTTGGGTTCGCTGCCTATTCCCAGCAGCCGTAGTGTCTGGCAGGAGGCCTTCGGCTGTCCCGATACGATTTCTATGGCGAATGTTTGGCCGTTTCCGCTTTTTCCACTAACTTTGCACCTGGTTTGTATCAACACGAGCTTATCGCAATCATGAATCAAAGATACGCACTGTTTTTCGATATCGACGGTACGCTGGTCAGCTTCAAGACCCACGAGATTCCACCGTCCACTATCTTCGCCCTGACACAGGCCAAGGCCAACGGCTCGCGCGTCTACATCGCCACAGGCCGGCCGCCGATTATCATCACCAACCTCAGCGCCATCGGGCATCTCATCGACGGCTACATCACCACCAACGGCGCCCTCTGCTATGTGGGCAACGAGATGGTCTGCTGCCAGCCCATCGCCAAGGCCGACGTGATGACGTGTGTCGACGATGCACGGGATAAGGGCTACAGCCTCATCGTCGTGGGGCGCAGCGACGTGGCCGTTCTCGACCCCACGGGCGACGTCGACCGCATCTTCCGCCAGATGCTGGCCGTGAAGAACCTCGACAAGGCTTCGCCGCTCGATGTTGTGCTCCAGCAGGACATCCTGCAACTTACGCCCTTCTTCACCGCCGACTACGAGCCGCAGCTGATGGCGCGACTGCCGCAGTGCGTCTCAGGTCGCTGGCACCCTGAGTTCACCGACATCACCGCCAACGGTGCCGACAAGGGTAAGGGCATCCTCGCCATGGCCCGCCACGAGGGCTTCAACCCCGACCGCACCATCGCTTTCGGCGACGGCGGCAACGACACCTCGATGATTCTACAGGCCGGCATAGGTATTGCCATGGGCAACGCCATCGACGGCCTCAAGCGCCAGGCCGACTACGTCACTACCACCGTCGACGACGACGGCATCCTGAATGCCCTCCGCCATTTCAAGGTGGTATAAAACCAATTCAATGTTCAGTGCTAAATAACCAATAACTAATTATGGAGAAGTTTGAACTAATGGCGCTCCCTTACGCGCCGGAGGCCTTAGAGCCAGTTATCAGCCGCGAGACCATCGCCTTCCACCACGGGAAGCATCTCGCCGGCTACGTGAATAACCTCAATGCCCTTTTGGCAGACAGCCCGTTGGCAGGACTGCCGCTGGAGGAGATTGTCAGGCAGGCCAGTGGCGGCGTGCTGAACAATGCAGGGCAGATTCTGAACCATAACCTTTACTTCAGCCAGTTCTGTGCACCTAAGACCGACAATCAACCCGTCGGCAAGCTCGCCGAGACCATCGTCCGCGACTTTGGCTCGTTCGAGGCTTTCAAGGACGAGTTCCAGAAGAAGGGGGCCACGCTCTTTGGCTCCGGCTGGGTGTGGCTGTCGGCAGACAATGCTGGCAAGCTCGTTGTCACGCAGGAAACGAATGCCGCCAATCCCGTGCAGAAGGACTTGAAGCCCCTGCTGACCTTCGACGTCTGGGAGCACGCCTACTATCTGGACTACCAGAACCGCCGTCCCGACCACCTCGCCGCCCTCTGGCAAATCATCGACTGGACGGTCATTGAGAACCGCTTTGTCCTGTAAATTAACCATGACGGATATGACACCAAAAGAACTACGTAACCTGCGGCTGGCAGAGCGGATGATCAAGAGCCTGAAGCGCCGCAATATGGAAGCCTTCTACTGCCCGACGGCGGCAGAGGCAGTAAATAGAGTATCGGAACTGATAGCCGACGGCTACAGCGTGACCTGGGGCGGCTCGATGACCATCCGCGACATGGGCATACCTCAGGCTCTGAGGGAGCGTGGAACGCTGGAGGTGCTCGACCGCGACCTCGTGACCGACCGCGAGGAGGTGGTGAAAATCTACGAGCGGGCCTTCACGGCCGACGTCTACCTGTCGAGTGCCAACGCCATCTCGGAGGACGGCGTCATCGTGAACATCGACGGCAACGGCAACCGCGTGGCTGCCATCACGTGGGGCCCAAAAAAGGTCATCTTCGTCATCGGTCTGAACAAGGTGGCTCAGACCGTCGAGGCCGCCCTGCAGCGTGCCCGCAGCACGGCTTCGCCCATCAATGCCGCCCGCTTCGACATCAAGACGCCCTGTCAGACCGACGGCGTCTGCCACAACTGCAACTCGCCCGAGAGCATCTGCAACTACGTCCACTTCCTGCGCAATTCGCCGCGTGGCCGCCACACCGTCGTCCTCGTCGGCGAGGACTTTGGCTATTGAAAAGGAAAAAAACTGCAAGAAAAGCTATCCAATTCAATATTATTTACTATCTTTGCAGCAGAAAATTGAAATAACAACTGTTGAATCCAAAAAACCAAACTGCCTATGAAGTACCATTTCATGCAAAAAGACCGTCATTTGTGGCGCATTCTGCTTCTGGTTGTCTTTGCGGTGGCAACGGTTTCCGTGCGTGCCGATGACAAGAGGACGATAAAGCTTATAGTGAGCGGAAAGCCGATGGTTATCAAACTCGCAGAGAAACCCGTCATCACTTACTCTGGCAATCAACTGCACATCACTACCGCAACCTCTTCCACTCCAGAGAATGTAACTGTGGCACAAGTAGAAGACATTGTAATCAAGAGTGCACCAACTCGCGGCGACGCTAACGGCGACGAAGAAATTGATGGCAATGACATCAGCCCAGTGGCCAACCACATCGTCGGCAAGACTCCTACCGATTTCGAGCCCTGGGGAGCCGACTTCAACGGCGACGGCAAGATCGACGCCCTTGACATTACTGAGATTATCAAGAAAATCATCAACAAAGAATAATAAAACAACCACAACTATGAATAAGAGACATTTCCTGGCACTCATCGCCACATTGTTTATTACTTTAGGTGCCTTTGCACAAGGCAATACCTATAATATGGTGCTCACATTGGCTGACGAAACCAAAATCATTATCGGCCCCAACGACCTCACGAAGCTCGAATTCGTAGAGGGAAACCTTACAACAGAAGGTGGTACAAACATCATCGAACTGATGAATCAGATGAAGGCCTTGCAAGCTTCGATAGTAGCTGTGCAGGCAGATGTAGCTAACACGCAAAAGTCTGTTGCTGCTGCAAAAGCTGAACTTCAGGCTGATATCTTATCCTCGCAGAAACAAATCGATGCCTTGAATGCATCTATCAAAGAATCACAGACAAGTATCGCGGCCTTGAATAATTCTGTCGCTTCCTCGCAAATACAAATCGAAAACCTGCAGAGCGGTATGAAAGATATGCATGATAGCATGGAGGCGAATAAAAATTTATTGATGGCATATACGGATAAAGAAATTGAAGAAAGCAAAGCCGAAATACTGGCATTAATTAATGCCCTACAGACCATCATTGAGCAAAACACAGCCAATATCGAAAAGAACACCGCTGATATCGCTGGAAACAAAGCCAGTATCGCAACAAACACCGCTGGTATTGATACGAACAAAAAAGCTATTATTGAACTAGTAAAGAAACTTCGAGATGCTGGCATAAGAATTTAGGATTAATCATGTGGGGTGCGACATCGCGCTCCACTTTGATATACTCAGAGTTTGCTCCGGGTAAAGGGGATAGTTTACCCGGAGTAAACTTTTAGTTTGCCCAGCTGTACTTTTTAAGAAGAAAAAGGGCTTTTTCTTTGGTGTTTCGCTTGGTTTGCACTACCTTTGCACCCGAAATAAACGTTTATAAAAGAATAATGGCATTAAAATGTGGTATTGTGGGACTGCCGAACGTCGGCAAGTCCACATTGTTCAACTGCTTGTCGAGTGCGAAGGCACAGGCAGCAAACTTTCCGTTTTGTACAATCGAGCCGAACGTGGGCGTCATCACCGTGCCCGACGAGCGGCTGACGAAGCTCGCCGAACTGGTTCACCCCGGCCGCATCGTTCCCGCCACGTGCGAAATCGTCGATATAGCCGGTCTGGTGAAGGGTGCGTCGAAGGGTGAGGGCTTGGGAAACAAGTTCCTCGGAAACATCCGCGAGACTGACGCCATCATCCACGTGCTCCGTTGCTTCGAGGACGAGAACATCACCCACGTCGACGGCACCATCGACCCCATCCGCGACAAGGAAATCATCGACACCGAGCTGCAGCTGAAGGACCTCGAGACCATTGAGAGCCGGCTGGCCAAGACCGAGAAGGCCGCTGCTGCAGGCAACAAGGACGCGAAGGTGGAGGTCGCCGTGCTGCACGCTTACAAGGAGGCACTCGACCAGGGCAAGAACGCCCGCGTGGTGGAGTTCGAGTCGAAGGACGAGCAGGACTGCGCCCGCCAGCTGTTCCTGCTGACGTCGAAGCCCGTGCTCTACGTCTGCAACGTCGGCGAACAGGATGCCAAGGACGGCAACGACTTTACCCATAGGGTAGGGGAGCTGGCCCGGGAAGAGGGTGCCGAGATGATGGTCATCGCCGCGAAGACGGAGGAGGATATTGCCGAACTAGAGTCATACGAGGACAAGCAGCTCTTTTTGGAGGAACTGGGCTTAGAGGAGAGCGGCGTCAACCGACTCATCAAGAAAGCCTACGCCCTGCTGAACCTGGAGACGTTCATCACCGCCGGCGAGATGGAGGTGAAGGCGTGGACGTATAAGAAGGGCTGGAAGGCCCCGCAGTGCGCAGGCGTCATCCACACCGACTTCGAGAAGGGCTTTATCCGGGCCGAGGTCATCAAGTACGACGACTACATCCACTACGGCTCCGAGGCCGCCGTCCGCGAGGCCGGCCGTCTGGCCGTCGAGGGCAAGGACTATGTAGTCCAGGACGGCGACATCATGCACTTCCGCTTCAACGTATAATGTATAGGCTCCTCGCCCTCTGTTGGCTGTGCTGCGGCGTTGCCGCAGCCTTCGCTCAATGTCCTGAATCGAAACTGCAGATAGAGCGTCTGCCCGACCTGCAGATCCCCCGCGCCGACCCCTCCGTGTTTTGTGGTCGGGGTGGTGAGCTGACGGTGGTGGGAGGTCATACCGACGGCTTTGTACCCACGGCCACGGCCGAATACTACAGCGACGGCGAGTGGCATCTGTTGGAGACTGTCTATCCGCACGACCACGGCTTCAGTGTGCCGCTCCGCTCAGGACAGGTGCTCATCGGTGGCGGCCACAGCGAACCGCTTGGCATCGGCCACATCTTCTCTGTCGAAATGTACGACCCCGCTACCCATACCTTCCGGGGCTTCGGCTGCTTAGACCGCAAGCGATGCTTCGCCACGGGCTTAGAACAGGACAGCGGTCGGGTCGTCATCACGGGCAACTGGTACACCAGCGACGGCATAGAGCTGTTCGACGGACAGAAGTTCTTTACTCATGTGAAGGATGTGTCCCAGCCGCGCGCTTGCCCCTTTGTCCTCCCCGTGACCGCTGGCGACGCCTTCGTCTTCGGCAACATGGACTATCACGCCGATGCCTTCGACACCATCATCGTTGACCGCCTGCGGGGCGAACCGCTGCGCGTACCGCTGTTCGACGAGTGGAAGCCGCTAAGAATCCTGGCAGAGACGCGCGCCGACGACTGCCACATCGGCAACCGAGTCTATCTCATTCCCGTCATCAACAGCGACGGGCAGGTGGCCGTCTGCCGCGTCGACTCCACAGGCTTCTCGCTACTGCCCACAGCCGGCCAAGTACCCATGACGTATCAGGGCGGCGCCATCAACTATTATCACAGTTTCTACACAGACCGCCAGGCGCGCCGAGCCTATCTCTTCGGCTACGGCAGCGAGGACGGTCGGCTGTTTGTGCTCGCCGTCGGCTACGACACCACGCCGGCCTCCCTGACGCTGTACTACACCGACCCGATGGAGCCCCGCGTCTGGACTCACCCCGTGCTGACACCCGACGGCAACCTCCTGATTGCCGGCGGCGCAAAGTTCAACGCTGACGGCACCGTGGATAATTTCGCGCCCGTAGCCACCACGCTGCTGCTATCCTTCGGTTCAATAGACGAAGCGACAGCAGGCACCGCAAGGCAGCGCTGGTTGTGGCTATGGTTAGCCGCCCTGGTCATCATTGCAGCGGCCGTTGCCTATATTGCCCATAAAGTCCTTAAAGCCCATAAAGCCCAGCCACCCCTTCCGCCACAGGAAGACTCCTCCGCCGACGAGGCAATTCTGCAGCGCATCTGCCAACTGATGGACGAAGAGCAACCGTTCCTTAACAGCGAACTGAAGATTGCTGACCTGGCCACCTCACTGGGAACCAACGTCACATACATCTCCAACTGCATCAACAGCCAGAAAGGCTGTTCGTTCATACAGTTCGTCAACGGTTACCGTATTGACTACGCCAAACAATTACTGCGAAAACATCCCGACAAGAAAATTTCCGAGGTTTGGGCGGCCTCAGGCTTTGCCAACGAAACCTCGTTCTTCCGCACCTTCAGGGCCCTGACGGGCATGACTCCCAGCGAGTGGCGCGCCAAAATCGACTGACAAAACGTGAATTGTCAGTCGATTTTTTTGTATTGTTAGTCCATTATTTGCCTTTTTTCGTATATTTGCAGGCAGATTTGCTAACATTGTATATTATGAGAATAATACTACTCCCACTTGCCCTCGTGCTGGCCATGCAGCCCGCCTGGGCACTCGACACCGATTCAGACGGCTATCGACTCATCGGTTCGGCGCAGGACTGGCGCGACTTCGCCGCCTTGGTACAGACAACGCCCAACATCAACGCCCGTATGACGCAGGACGTCAATTTGGGCAGCGACCAGACGATGGTGGGCACCTTCGCCCACCGCTTCGGAGGCATCTTCGACGGCCAGGGCCACACGCTGACCGTCAACTACAACACACAGAGTATGACGATTGAGCCTGGTCAGGATTACCTTGGCGCCGCACCTTTCCGTGACATAGAGGGGGCCACCATTCGCAACCTCCATACGGCAGGCACCATAACCACAGACAAAATAGGCATTACAGGACTGGTGGGCTGGACCTACGGCAAGAACACCATCGAGCGTTGCTGGAGCGCGGTCAACCTCGTCTCTACCACCAGCGGGGCCGACACCTTTGCTGGCTTCGTGTTCCGCCAAGACGGTACCGCGCTAACCATCAACGACTGCTGCTACAGCGGCAAGATACAGTCGGTGGCGAAGCGTGCCCATGCAGGCTTTGTGGGACACCACACGACGGGCAGCTGCACCGTGACGAACTCATTGCTCATGCTGGCCGACGGCACCGACACGCCCAATTCCGACACCTACACCTTCGTCAGGACACTGTGGGGCGGACTGACGACCACTATCACCAACTGCTACTACCTCACCGCCTTCGGCATGGCGCAAGGCACGCCCGTCACGGCTTCCCAGTTGGCTGACGGCAGCGTCACGCAGCTTCTGCAGGCCAACCGTAGTGACGAAGTATGGGTGCAGGATGCCGCCACGGGAGTGCCCCAGTTGAAGGTCTTCGTCGGCGGCAGTGAGACGACGGCTGCCAACGAGTTCGTATGCCAGCTGAATAGCGGCGCCACCGTGGCGTGGTTGCTGGCGGAGCAGCCCGAAGTAAAGCTCATCGAGGGGAAGTTCCATATCTCATCGACGCGCGAGACGATTGTCTATGCCGCCGAGGACGTCAGGATGTTCCGGCTCAACAGGAACGAAGCGGTGGCTGTTGAGGCCGTCCACGCCGACAAGACGGCTACAGCCGCCACCGTCGACCGCTCCACGCCGGGCTTGCTCGTCATCAGCGGATGCCAGGCCGGCGAGGCGGTGGCCCTCTACGCCACCGACGGCCGTCAGGTGGTGCGCCGCAATGCCGACCAAGACGGGCGCCTCACCATCCAAACAGCAGCACTGCCTGCGGGCGTCTATATTGTGAAGTCACAGAGTGTAAACCTTAAATTCGCGAAGAAATGAGACACAACAGCATACTCAGCATACTGGCCAAGGGGCTGATGGCAGCCGCCGTGACCGTCAGCATCCCCGCTGTCACGTGGGCGCAGGGCATCACAGTGAAGACAAAGGACGGCAAGAGCGTGGACTATCCTGCAGAGAAGTTCAGCCATATATCGCCCTATATATTTGAAGTGTCATCAACGACCTACACACAGGGAGCCGTGGCCACACTGCAATACGAGAAGGCCGCCGACCTGAACGTGGCTCGCACCAGCCACCAAGTCTTTGCCACAAGTGCAGGACTCGTCGTCATCGGCGGCCATACCACATACTATGTGCCCACGGAGACGGCAGAGCTGTGGCAGAACGGCCAATGGAGGCCCGTCGCCACCAACGGTTATCCCTACGACACGGGGTTCTCGGTGACGCTTAGCGACGGCCGTGTCATGGTCGGAGGCGGCTACAGCGAAATTGGCGGCTTGGGTGGCAGCGCGAAGACGTGTATCTTCAACCCTGCCACGCAGACCTTTGTCGGCGGGCCTGAAATGACTTCGGCACGCTCAAACAGCAAGGCCATCGCTACCAGTCGGGGCGTATATGTCAGCGGCAATTTCGGCAGCAGTTCGACAGACTCCTTCTTCGACTTCTACAACGGCTCAACCTTTGCCAAGGTCGGCAATCCCGACCCCCACTACCGGCCCTACCTGTTTACCGACGCGAAAGGGAACGTCTACACACTCTCCACGATGGACAACAAGGGCAACACCATTGCCCTCAAACAGTCGAGCAGCGGCGTGACGTGCCTCTACGGCGACAAGTACGACGCAGCGGCCAACAAGGACTACTATTACTTCTACAGTGCATACGCCACCTACATGCCGCTCACGCTGTCAGCCGACATACGCACCGAGGAGTACCGGCGCACCGACCGCAACGGCTTTCTCGTGCTGGCAAAGAACGCCGCCGGCAACTACCTGCTGACGGAACCGTGCCCTGACGAAGGGACGACCTACAACCACAACAAGTTTGTCATTCCGTCGCAGCATCCCGTGACCAACGCGCTGATAACATGGCGTGGCGGCGTCTACGTCAACAACGCCAAGAACGAGGCCTACCTCATCGGCAGCAGCGGCCAGGAGGGCAACTATACCATCCACGTCATCAGCTATAACTACAAGGACTACTACTGGACCATCGCCTCGGCCAGCGGCTTCAGCTATAACCTGGCGACGGCATCGTGGACACTCATGGCCGACGGACGTCTGGCCTGCACGGGCGGCAACACCAAGAGCGATGCAAGAAAGGACTTCTACATCATCACGCCGCCAAAGGCCGGTATGGAAAGCTCGTCGGGAACGAAGAGCTACGGCATCGACATCTTCAAGACCGACGGCACCAACGACCGCTATATGGAGAGCCTGCTGGAAAGCGTCACCACCTACGAGCCGAAGGGCGAGGACGAGCAGGGCAGGCGAGAGACCACCACCGTGCCGCAGACCGGCGGCAAGGCCAGTGCGGGCACGCTGACGGTAGACTTCCCCGCCGGCACCTTCAGCGGCGATGCCAAGGTCAGCATCATCGAGACCAAGCAGGGCTACGTCGACGGCGACGATGAGCTGTCGCAATATTACAAGGTGACGATTTCGGCTGGCTTCCACAACGCCTTTAAGGTGTCGGTGGCTATGCCGAGACAGGCCGACGACGAGAATGTCCGTATGCAGATAGCCACGATGGGCTGGGCACCAAGCCTCGGACAAGATGTCTTGTGCCACCACTATCTTGACGTGACCTATCAGGACGGGGCCTACGTGGCTGAAGTTCCGGCTATGGACGCTCCCGACGAAGCAGGCAACATGGACATCTATTTTGGCATCACCAAGTGCGCCCCCGTAGGAGGGACACAGTCAAGGGCACTGGCGGGCAGTGCGGACAGGACCGACTTCAAGTTCTATAACAAGGCAACGAAAGACCCTGAGGCAGCGGCCATGGCCGACAAACTGAACGAATGGATTCCAGACGCCCTCGACAAGCTTGAGGAGCTGGGCTTCAAGAAAGAAAAAGGTAGCGTCATCAACTGCTACCTGATCCTTAAACCAGACATCATTACTTCATTGCAAGGTGGCGGCGAAGCTGACGGATGGTGTACGCGCTCGCGTATTTTCAAGTCGTGGTCTGAAGTTACCTTCAGGTATCCCGCTTTTATGGGAAAAGAAGATTTTCAAATTCAGGGCACGGTGATACATGAACTGTTCCACTACTATCAGCTGTTCTATGACCCCCGTACAGCACTTGTATTGGCACAAAGTACGGGAGGCCTCCCCCTTATCCTTGAAGAGGCGTCGTCAACATGGTCTGAGCGATTCTACCAACGTGACCCAATAGCGCCTATAACGCCTACGAATGCCATAGAATATGCCCCCGTGTTTGTGCCGAGCATCAATCCGGAGCATAAAGATGTCGTGGAACTGCCAGAAGGGAAGTTCAAGTGGGGTGACCGCTACGGTGATGTGGGCTATGGTGCCTCCTCGCTCTTAGAGTACCTTACCCAGAAAGCCGGAAACAAGATTGTCCTGGAAATGTGGGAGGACAGGAAGACAGGTACCCCGTCCGACAATACTGGCATCATAGAGCGTGCTGCCAAGAAGCACGGCATTGACATCTTTAGCCCAGAGGGCTACCGCGATTTCGTCGCAAGTCTTGGTGCAGGTAAAGTATATCCCGGAATAGATTGGCAATCCTTTGTGAAAGACAGGCGGCAGCACGACTCCATAGGGGTAATCTCCAAAGTGGTTAGAAACACCAGCCCTGTCTATCATACCAACAATGTCTATGGCTACGGTGCGCTCGTCGAAGAACTCGAAGTTGCCGGCACCAGATCATACGAGGGCGACTTAAAGATTAGTGCCACAAATGGATCGGGCGTCATCGAGCAGACCACCGAGGGCGTTACAACCTGGCTGTACGCGAAAGGAAAGCAAGAATGTTTGGGCATGACCAGGAAAGGCAGCCCTCTGAAGCTGAATCCAGCATGTTTTTCTGTAGGGCCGGTAATCGCGGCCGATTTCTTCTTCGTCACTGTGGCCGATGACTTCAAGACCACAGCCGAGCCAGTGTCGAGAATCGTGTCGAGGGTGTTCCCGCTGGAAATCCCCGTGAAGCAGGTGGCTGTGCCCAGCAGTCCAGGCACAACCGACGTAACGCTGAAGACCAGCTGTTATGACCTGAAGTTCAAGACCGACGCCAACGACTGGCTGACCTGCTATTGGTCTGTCGTCGAACAGGCACTGAAGGTGCGCCACGAGCAGATGCCATTAGACATGCAGCAACGCAAGGCCACCATCCAAGTCATTGCTCTTGCCGACGACGGCAAGACAGATGTGGTACTCGACGAGATAGAGATTACCCAGGTGCAGACCTACATCAATCTGTCGGAAACGGATGTCAAGATAGCCGCCGAAGGTGGCACGAAAACCGTCAATGTCATCTCCACCAACTGCACCGACCTGAAGGTGGACACCAAGAACCTGTTCTTGCATCCCACCATCAGCGGAAACACCATTACGGTAAAGATTGACCCGAACACCTCGTATGATGTACGCGAAGGTTCAGTTATGGTCAGTGGCACCATGCCCACTACGGGCATCAAGGTGGAGCGGTTCATCAGCTTCACCCAAGCAGCGGCAAAGTCGCCCGACATAGTCAACCTGTGGGCCGACGGAAGCGTCAGCGTGTTTGACGGCTCGGGCGATAACTGGGTGAGCATTCCCGGACAGACCAGCAAGTATGGCGACTACCTGTGCTACCGCTCAGCCGACACAAAGGTGGAGCGGGAAGGCACTACGCGTAAGGAGACTTCGTGGACTGTCGAACTGTACATCGACCCGAAGGACAACAAATCCATGAGCCACTACGAATTCCTGAGCGGCTCTGTGACGTGGATGTGCAATGAATACTGGACGGTGAAAGTTGACGGCAAGGACGTGAACCACCACCGCGAGACGCGCTGCTCGTACAACCTGAAGAACCTCACCAACCAAAGCGGACTGGCATTCGCCTCACAGGTACCTGAGAACAGTCAGCTGAAGCTCTCACACTTCGTCACCGACTACTCCTACGAGAAGACCCTCGACGGCAAATCCGTCACCACCCTCACCCAGACCGATATCGACAGTAAGAGGGTCTACACGTTGGGGGTCGACATTAGTCTTGAGCTGGCCGACGGCGTGCCTTACCTCGAGGTCAACCGCGACACGCTCTACAGCGACGGCTCAGACTACTTCGAGATTGCCTCCTATTTCAAGAACGACGTGGTGCAGAGCGTTGAGGTGACGCCCGAAGTCAACTGGATAACCATCGAGAATCCCAATCCTTCAGACAATGGTGCCACGTTCTACGTGAAGGCCGACGCCAACCAGAGCAAGGCGCCACGAATAGGCCATATCAACGTCACCGGCACGCTTCCCGACGGCAAGAAGCTGACGCGCACCATCACCCTCAGCCAGGAGTACGACCCGCTGTGGGACGACAACCAGGAGTGGTCGGAGGAGCAGAAGCCAGAGCTTCCCTCACAGGCCGTGCTCGACGCGCTGCAGGCTCACGGTATGCCCATCTATTTGGACAGCGAGCCGCCACGGCTCCGGGGTGCCTTCATCATGGAGCCACTGCACACCGTCTATGAGACAAATGGCAACAGCAGTGAGTCAGAGCATGTCGACCGTTTGGTGTTCAACTTCTCGAACATCACAGGCAGAACCGACAGGGCAGCCATGAGCTACTACTCCCACCTCACCGAGCAGAACATCAACACCCCTGCCGACGATTACCTGTGCTATCTCAGCGGATACGGCGACTTCTTCACCCTTTCCAACATCTACAAGGCCGACTATGACATCTTCTCGGTCACCATCGTCACGGTCATCACGGGCGAGCTTGACGGCGGCAGCATCAAGAATCTCCACTTCTCCAGCGTCGAACTTGACGAAGACGGCAACATCGAGTCAGTCAGCATAGGCTCCGACGGCGACGGCATCAGTCCCGCCACCACCACGTGGGAACCGGGCGATGGGGACTTCGCTAGGTATGCTTACAAACAGAAACAATAACAACAAATAGTGACAACTATGAGAAAATTACTACCAATGTTATTACTGTGGCTGACGGCACTCGCGCCGACGCAAGCCCAGGAAACCGTGACGCTGAACGACCTTGTGGTCTGGACGCGCGACGGGGCGAAAAACGTGTTTGAACTGAAGAACGACCCACGCGTAGTCTTCGAGGAGGGCGCGCTCGTGGTGCGCGCCGCCGACGGCACCGAGTTCCGCTTTGCCGTCAGCGACCTACTGCGCTGGACCTACCAGCAGCGGACGGTCGATGGCATCGACGATGCCTCTGCCGACAAGACGCACCCCTTCATGGAGGGCGACCACCTGGTAATCAGCCAGCTGAAGGAGGGCACCATCGTCCGTGTCTATGCCACCGACGGCCGTCAGGTGCTCCAACGCCAGATGAAGCGCGACGGCGCCTGCCGCATCCCCCTACAAAAACTCCCGACAGGAGTCTATGTTGTACAAGTCAATACGCTCACCTATAAAATCCTGAAGAAATGAAGACACGTCGCTACAGCCTGCTGACGCTCGCCCTTCTGCTGATGGTGAGTGTCCTGAACGTCCGGGCACAGGCGCCCGATGCGTTCTATATCTACAAGAACGACGGCACGACGATGCCCTTCTTCAATGACCTGGTGGACAGCGTGAAGTGGAGCAACTACGACCTCGACGGCAATTACCACCGCGTCGCCGTGGTGCAGGAGGTCTACACCGCCGACTCGCTCTACCGCATACCTTTGGAGCTGATTGACAGCATTGGCTTCCACAAGCCCGAGAACAAGTACACGGCCGATGCCGTGCGCATGGAGCAGCAGCCCTGGTGGGAGTATGTCACCGAGTATATCGACACGCTCAACGTCATCCTGCTACGGCAGGACGTTCCCGAATCCATGATGCCGAAAGTGGGCGACAAGTTAGTGACCGTGGTCCAGAACGACATCTTCCCCGGCGGCTTTATGGGAAAGGTAGTTCACATAGAACCCAATCCAGAGGATGGTCAGCAGGTCGTCATCTGCGAACGGCTGGACTTCAAGGACGTGTTCACTGAGTTTACGGCCAGCGCTGGCTTCGTTGCCCAAGACCCGGCAACGGCTGCCGCCCGCGCCGAAGCCCCGCAAAAGCGGCATATCAACATCGACAAGACCATCCACTGGCCAAAGGTCGACTTCTTAGGCGGCAGCTGGGGCTTACAGGTGGGTGCCTCGTGGGACCTTGGCGACGACAAGTCGAAATCCTTAGGCGGCGGCATCACGTTTGGCTACGAGCCTGACTACGACATCGAGCTGTGGGTACACTACTCCATCGAGACAGGACTGGAGTACCAGTACAAGCATCGCGGCACGGTCAATTTGAAGCGTACATACAACATTCAGGGCACGGGCAGCTACCACAAGGACCTGGACTTCGGCCACTACAAGTGGGCCATCCCCAACTGTCCGCTGCTCTGGTGGTACGTCGAGCCGGGCGTCTTCGTTGACGCCAGCGTTACGGTTAGCCTCAACTGGTTCACCCAGCAGAAGTATCACGACTACGTGTTCGTCAGCTACAAGGAGTACGAACCCGACCTGAATGTCTATACAGCCCGCACGTGGGACGAAAGCCCCGCCGAGTCGTCATCAGCGTCGTACTCCCTGAGCGGTTCGCTCTCAGCCGGTTTCTACACCGAGATAGGCTTGCGCTTGCCGCCAGCACCCAGATTGGAGGACAACGACGCCAAGTACCTGATGGGACGTATACAGTTGGGCGCACGCATAGAGGGCAGTACTGAAGTGGATATAAAGGAAGCAATAGTCAAAGCCTTCACGGATGCCAGTGTATACCGCTGGCTGAACAACGAGGCATCATTCGCTGTGACGGCGTTCCTCTCAGGCGAGTTGAAATTACAGACACCTTTTGGCGGCAATTTCTTCTACTCCCTCCCCTTTGAGGTGACAGCCTCGTTGGGCACGAAGTTCGGCATTGTGCCGTCGTTCGACAACGTGGATGTCACCACGGGCAAGCTCGATAGCATCTACTACGCCATCTGCAAAAGCGACGTGGCCCGCAACCTCATTATCCCCGCCCGCAACATGGGCTTCACCGTACGCGACGGCAAGGGCAAGACGGTGAGCCGCGTGGGCAACCGCTTCTACTGGTTCTCCTCCTTCGAGAATATGACCGACACCATCCGCGGACTGGAGCCGGGCATCAATTACTCATTGCACCCCAGCTTCGACTTCCTCGGCGTCATCCCGATGCTGGGCTACCCCAACAAGGATTTCACCGTGGGCGAGCTGGAGCTTGACATCAAGCCACAGCCCATTGTGGCTACTCGCGAGCGCAATGTGCTGCGTCTGCCCATCCTGACCAATGCACGCCGAACTGGTGTTGAAGTGGTGGAAGGAAACAGCTGGCTGCACGCCGTTACCGACTCGCTGACGCTGCTCGTGCGCACCGACTCGCTGCCAGGCAATCAGCCCCGAAGCGGCAAGCTTATGCTGAAGGCCACCACCAGTGACGACACCAATGAACTACAGATAGAGGTTTATGTAAATCAGAGGACAGATCGGATGATAGAGTTAGAGCCGCAGTCGCTCGAATTCCCCGCTTTAGGCGGCACCAAGCAGGTAAAGGCCACACTAATGGAGCCTGACCGCAAGCTGAGCGTCACCGGCCTGCCGGAGTGGCTGAAGACCACGGTTAGCGGCACCACCATCAACGTAATAGCCGATCCTAATCCTGATGAAAATCGTACGCGCGCCTGCACTTTAACTGTCTTAGCCGAGGACAAGAACGGTAGTCGCGCCGAGCGTCAGTTGAGCGTCACGCAGCAATGTGCGCAACCAATGCTGATTGTCGAGCCGAAAGAGGTGACACTAACGGCTCTGCCGCCTGCTGGTTCGAGCTGGTCTATGCAGTATGTGAACGTCAAGATACATAAGTCGGTCATCAACAAGACCAATGCCACGTGTACTGATGGCTGCGACTGGCTGAAGTCCAGCGGGAATAGCTTCGGCGGTATGAAGTTAGAGGGCGACTATTTTCTTTGCACGAGTGCGATATACACCGACAAAGCCAACAACGACACGAAGCAGGGTCGCAACGGTGTCATCACCTTCATGGCAACGCTCCCGGACAACAGCACCGTGGAAGAGACCGTCAACGTGTACCAAGAACCGCTCGTACCTCAGTATGACTTGTCGCCCGGGAAGGTGACGCTCAAGGATGTGGAAGCTTATGACTTTAGCGATTACGTGAAAGTTAATGTACAGACAAACCTTCATGGCTATTACAACTTAGTCAAGCAAGCGGAAATCACGCCAAGCGAGCCGTGGTTGCACGTTAATAACGACTGGTATGGCCCCCTCGTCGTTTACGCCAATATGAACATCGCCCCCGAATCGCGCTCGGGCACCATCGACATCAAGTTGACCTTACTCGACGGCACCATCGTCGAGCGCACCATCTACGTGACGCAGAAGGGCACCGCCGACAGCGGCGTATTCACCATTGACCCCGCCCGACTGGAGTTCCCGGGTGCCGGAGGCGAAAAGACCCTGACCGTCGTTCCCGCCCAGGGTGTCGAGATTGACCGCATCTGGGAGGTGGACTGCCACACCGCCGGCAACAGCTGGCTGAACGGCAGCGGTATGAACATGACGCTCATTATGACCGCTGAACCCAATCCCGACAAGGTCCAGCGCCAGCGCGACTTCGCCGTCACCGTACTGCTGAAGGACGGCACGAAGGTGACCGAAAACTTTATCGCCTACCAGAAGCCTGCCGGCATCGACCTATATCCGAGCCAAATAGAGATGAGTCCCTTCGGCGGAATTGAGTATGCCAATATGGAAACGTCGGCCGAACCCGTTACCATTACCACCGATGTTGACTGGCTCACCGTCACACGAAGCGGAAATGCCATATTCGTTGAGGCCGATATGTGGTGTGGCGATCAGCGTCGTTATGGGCACGTCGATTTGCAGGCTACGCTTGATGATGGCACAGTCGTGAAGAAAAGCCTGTTTGTCAACCAGCAATCCACCTACGGGTTCTTCCGCACGGAACCCTCCAAGCGCACTGTTGAGGCTGAAGGTGGAAAGGAAGTCTTCGGCGGAACCATCTTCGTAAATAATAGCTATGAGCAGGCCAGCCAAATAACCGACATCTCCCTGTCGAGCAACGTGGACTGGATTACGCCTAAGCGTGGCGGCAACAGCGGTTTCCAGCTTTACTACGACATTGCTGCCAACCCCACGAACAAGGAGCGTGTGGGCGAGGTGTTCCTGGCTGCTAAATTGAATAATGGGAAGGTGGTCACCGCCCACCAGTTTGTTACGCAGAAGGCCGGCGAAGAGGGCGTTGTATTCGAGGTCGGAAACAATCGTGTGTCGTTCGACGCAGAGGGTGGCACGCAGTCAATCGTTCTGACGACGAACCTGACGCTCACGACGAACAGCCCCAAACCCAGCGACAAGTGGTTCACGGTCAACATCACGCCGAACAACGACACCTATGTGGTCAATATCACTGCCCAAAAGTATACGGAGACCGGCAGTCAGGGACGTACCGGAACATTTGACATCGTTGCCACCGATGCCAAAGGAAAGTCGTACACGGCTACCATTTCCGTTGTCCAAGGTATAAGCGAACTTGTACAGCTCACGCTGACGCCCGAGACGTTGTCGTTTGAGGGTTCCAAGGGAACGAAGACAGTGACCGTTACCACCGAGGGAGCCAACGAGGTAAGGGTTGAGACAGACGCCACCTGGCTGCATCCGACGGTCAATGGCACTACCATCACCTTTGGCGTTGATGCCAATACTGGCACGGCAGAACGCACCACCACCGTCACGGTCAATGCCCTCGATGCCAACGGCACGGATATGCTGCCTGCGACGGTCACCATCAAGCAGGCCCCGTCGACCGATGCCAAGGAGAACAATGCCACCCGTCTGTGGGGCAGATGGCAGCTGAAGCAAGTGCAGGGTACCGGATGGGCCCGCACGGAGAAATACATTGATGCTACCTTCACCAAGGAGGGCTACCTGAACTGGCGAGTGACGGAGAACGGCGAAGTGACCTTCGACGAAACCACGACCTACGAGGTGCTCAGCTATAGCGAAGTAAGCGGCAGCGACATCAAGTTCAAGGCCAAGGTGAAGGACGGTAAAACGGGCGAGACATACAGCTTGGATGTATTCACGTTCGACAACCAGTCCTACCACATTACTTACCGCAACAACATCCGCCTGACAAAGATTACGGAGGCGCCATCCGCCGATGCCAAGATGACCATCACGGGTGTCAACTTCTTCTTGCAGGGATATATTGACTCCGACATGCCACGACTGGTGGCATACGATATCGACGGGTATGGAATCGTTGAATATAATATGCCGATTGTGGTCGCACAGCAGTGGGGCGGCGACTCGCTCAAGGTTTCGCGCAGCGGAGCAACAGTCCGCTTGAGCTGTGGCAATAATCACATCACCATTCTTAAGGTTGGTGAGGATGACTACGGTCACGAAATCTACCGTCTGCAAAGCGGTAGCATCAGTGGAAAGACTTACTATGAAGACGTTCTGGACAGCAATCGTCAGTATCGCGACGAGTACAGCATCAATCTTGGAGGCAGCCGCGAGTTTACTGTCAACAACATTTTGCAGTTATTCCCGCTGGATATGGAGTGGAGCAGTTCGCGGGGCGACTCGCTCTCGGAAGCTGCATCCTTCACGTGGACACATCACTACTCCTACAATAAACAGTGGAAACAGAAGACCTGTACGTCGATGACGACGGGAACCCCGTGGAGCCTGACAATCTATGTCTATTGATTAGTCCTACATGCGCACGCGCGCAGGAAAGAATTTGCTGACACCCGGCGCACGTAAAATTTTTTACTTTTGCATAATAACCCGCCACGTTTTTCCCAAGACGTGGCGGGTTTTGCGCAAAAACCGCCACGTTTCATTTGTCCCACGCCGTGGGAACGTCTGTTTCACACCGAGACTTCACTTTTCACTCTTCACTTTTCACTCCTATCCAGGTGCGCCAGGTGTCAGCAAATTCATTCTTGCGCGTGCGCGCGCTAGGAAGGAGATGCACAACATGAAATGGCGGTATCATTTGGCCGTCAAATGCACGAAAACGGTCGCTAATACCATAAAAAAGGTATGCTTGGCGAACGTTTTCTCTCTATTCCTTTGGTGTTTTGCAAAAAAGATGTATCTTTGCACCAAATTACATACTAACTGGACTGATTGAATGATGAAGAAATTGAACTTTTACGGAATGATGCTGATGACCATACTGTTCACCTCACTTGTGGCCTGCAGCGAAAGCAGTGACAGCGAGGAACAGCCCGAAGGCCCTTCCGTTCCTGTCTATCCAGGAGACTATCAGGACGTGCCCGTCACTGGTGGTGTTATCAAGAAAGGTAACATTGCCATCAACTTCCCCAGCGGCACATTCGACAGCGACACTAAGGTAGCCATTACTGAAGTGAACAAGGGTTCCGTCGGCGGCGAACATGAGGCATCGCCGTTCTACCAACTGACTCTGCCCGCATCGACCCGCAAGCCCTTCATTGTGAAGATGAAGGCCGACGATTCATCTGGTGAAGCAGAATTTATAGTCCGTTCGCCGGGCTACGCCGTTTCGTTGGTCAGTGATGTCACCAACGAGGCCGCAGCAGAGACAACCGGCAAGAACGGTGTATATACCACCACCATTCCTGCCTTCGACTGTAGCGACAACAAGGATAATGTAAGCATCACCATCGGACTATGCAAAGTACCCGACGAGAACGCGGCAAGACGTATTACACGAGCCAACCATTCGGTGATAGGAAAGGACGGCAACGTGAGCTGGGAACTGGACATCGACTACTGGTCGGAATACTCGCTGGACTACAAGAAACTCGAGGCTAAGCTGCCTACTGTGAACTTATACATCAAGGAGGCCATCAAGACGATCCACAGCCTAGGTTTCAAGTTGCCCGACAGTGTAAAGCTGAATTACCATCTTGCCAATACAGATTACTTGTTCGGTCTGATTTCATCGTATGGTTACTACAGCCGCAGTCTAATCGGAAGAAGCCATGACGGCATCTGGTTGAAGGACGAACTCTTGTTGTACGAAGCAGAAGAAAATACTCAAACGCTGAAGCAGACTATCATCCATGAAACACTGCACAACTTCCAAAGCTATTATCTCCCAAGTGGTCTGCCAACCCCGATAGGTGAATACAATGCGATGTTTGAGATGGGTGCTGTCTGGATAGAAAAATTCATGAACGGAGACCAACTCAACGGCAGCTGGCAGATGAACGAAGAAGGACTTCACAATACCTTCAAGTATCAATTCAGATTCGGCTTGTCTCGCGAAAGTATTGACATTATGAACCTATTCATCGGCTTAAGCCCCTATGCGGAGTACGGCTATGCACTGGGTCCATTGCTCCACTATATGGTTAGCAAAAAATACTCACGCGGCTACGACGACTCGGTCGTAGAAAGCCTTTACAGCAGCTACTGGGGCAGAATCGCCCAATCAGGAAGAACCACGCTTGACGTCCTCGACGAGTGGTACAACACGACTTACGTCAAGACCGATGAAGAATTCTTCAATGGCACAGACAACATCAACGACTACTATCTGGCACTATGGAAAGGCGAAGTGATGAAAGACTTCAGTCTTACGACGCTGGAACAAGGTATGAAAGTTGAAAAAATGACCATCGACCTCCTGAACGAAAAGAACAGCAAACTGAGCCTCAACGGGGAGGTCTATCCCTACGGATGCGAAGGAATGGTTTTCAAGATGGACAAAACCTGCTTCGCGGACAGCGTGCTCAAAGGCTGCGAGATGGTGGTCAAGCAGGAAGCGGAGGGGCTGAAGACCTATCTGCTCTACACAAAAGGGAAGACTGTCATGCAGCTTCCCAAGGCGGCTATGAAGGGCGACTCCATTACCCTCTCAGGCGCCGAACTTGAAGCCCTGCGCGAAAATGGTGCTTTCGACAGCAAGTTCTTCCTCCTGACAGTCAGGACTACTGGTGACCTGACAGATAAGTATACCATCCCTTCAAAAGAAAGTGTTGAGCTACGAAAGACTTCCTCCACTCCCAAGATGACCGACGAGAACTATTTCTATGCGAAGCTGTCAATCTACCTGGACTGCACAATCAACGCACTATCCATTAAGGGAGACTATATAAAAACCGGCTACACGCTACGGTGGGGCGGTGAACTGTCAAACGATGATGACGAACTGGAATCAACCAAGGACGACAAGGGCACGCACTACAGCCGGACGGTGAAATATACTATCGACGGTACCGACTATGAGAACACGCTCTCGTTTAGCGTTAGCGGCCTTGACAGCCATTCCAGCGGAGGCGCAAGTATCAGCAACGTAAGAAGCGTCTATAAAGAGAAGAGCAGCACCAAGGAAGTAGAATATGAACTGGAGGTAAGCAGTGGGTTCCAGTTTGATGGCTACACTGAAATGATAAACTGTTCCGGCTATGAAATCAAGGGCAAGGACATCAAGCCGGGCGTGTTGAAGTTCAAAGAGACCATCGACGGCAAGGTCACCCGCGAATTCTACAAGCTGAACCCTAAAGATGATAACAGTGTCTATATGAGCATCATATATAGGAAATATTAGAAAGACAATCTTTAAACACAACAGAAATATGAAAAAGAATTCAATGAAATGGGTGGCCCTATTCTTATTTGCCGCCCTGATGATGGGAGCCTGCAGTGGCGGAGGTGGTGACACCTCACAGTTGCAGAGTCAGGTCGACTCGCTCCGGCAGGCCGACGAACAACACAAGAGCGAACTCAACGACGTCGTAGCCTTTGTCGACGCCCTGTCGGAAGGTCTCGATGCCATCAGCGTGCAGGAGCAGCAGCTTTTCGACGGCAGTTTAGAGAAGAAAGGAAACTCGCGTGAAGAGATGCTGAAGCGGTTGGAGACGTTCTCGCAGACACTGTCAAGCCAGCGCGACCGCATCAAGAACCTCACCGACTCTTTACAGGCTCGCGGCGCAAAAATCGGCAAGCTGCAAAGTCTGGTAACACTTCTCAACCAGCAGATAGACGAGAAGGACAAGATGATCAGTGACCTGCGCACACAGCTCAACAACAAGGATGTTGACATAGCCAAACTGAAGGATCATGTGGGACAGCTGACCAAGGCCAACCAGGAGTTTGCCGAGTACGTGGAAGGCCAGATGAAGGCCGAGCAGGAAAAAACCGAGCGCGACAACGCCGTCTACGTGGTCGTCGGCTCGAGCGACATCCTGAAGCAGGCCGGCATCACCAGCGGCGGCGGCTTCCTCTCGAAGAAGAAGGTCAGCAAGGATATGTCTACCGAGTACTTCACCAAGAAGGATATGCGCAACTTCACCCAACTGGAGATACCGTCGGCCAAGCCCAAGATTATATCCAACATGCCCAAGAAGAGCTACAAGATAGAGAAGACAGGCAAAGACGTGTCAGTGCTGACCATCACAGACCCCGCCACCTTCTGGAGCCAGACGCGCTATCTCGTGGTGCAGACCAAATAACAAAAGATAACCCTAATAAATATTAGTATGAAAAAGATTATGATTCTTGCCTTGACGGCCATCATGATGGCTGCAGGCACTGTAAACGTGAACGCCCAGGAAAAGGTAGTGACGCTTGACCAGTTGCTAAAGAGCCAGCAGCAGAAACAGACACAAACGCCACAGAAACAGGAACAAAAGGCCACTACCCAAACCCAAACCAAGCAGCCGAAAGAGAAGGCACAGAAGCAGCCCAAAGCGCAAAGCGGTTTTGCCGCTCTGACCGCCCCTGTCGACTTCAACACCATCTACTTGCAGTATAACTTCGAGTCGTCCAAGTACAGCCACAATGGCCATAGCACCAGCGAGAGCGCCAACTCCATCTCCGGAGGCTTCAACCACGCCTTCTCACTGAGCAGCACCCTGCCCATCTACCTTGAAGCCGGCATTGCTGCCAAGTACGCATGGAAAAACAAGAACGGCATCAAAGTCAACCTCTTCTCACTGAAGGTGCCCGTCAACCTGGTCTACTCATTCCCCGTCAGCGACGCCTTCAACATCGAGCCATACGCCGGCATCTACCTGCGCGGCAACATCTTCGGCAAGGAGAAAATCGACCATGACGCCTACACTGTAGAAGAAGACTGGGATGATGATGACGACTGGTATGACGACGATGACGACTGGGGCGAGCTTGTTGACGACTGGAGCAACGCGAGAGCCATGTCAAGCGGCAGCTCGTATAAAGTGAAGGACAGCTACGACCTCTTCTCGAAGGACGACATGGGCGACGATGCCTGGAAGCGCTTCGGCTTCGGTATGCAGGTCGGCGTACGTGCCCGCATCAACAAGCAGTTCCTCGTCGGCTTCGGCTACACACAGGAACTGACCGACATCGCCGACCACACAAAGTTCAACTCCTTCGACATCACGTTAGGCTATTGCTTCTAATATTGAAGGCACCAAGAATTCAGCGGGAAGGGCAGAAAACTGCTACTTCCCGCTGACTATTTTCTTGATGTCGTTCAGCTTGTTCAGCGCTTCAAGGGGCGTCAGGTTGTTCACGTCGAGACCGAGGATTTCGTCGCGCACCTGACAGAGCACGGGATCGTCCAACTGGAAGAACGAGAGCTGCATGCCCTCACGGCTGTTAGCAATCTCGGCGGTCGGCTTGCCGACAGTGCCCACTTGAGCATTGTCGTTCTCCAACTGCTTCAGGATGACATTGGCGCGCTTCACGATTGAGCGAGGCATTCCCGCAATCTCGGCCACATGAATACCGAAGCTGTGCTCCGAGCCGCCACGCTCCAGCTTGCGCAGGAAGATGACCTTGCCGTCGACCTCCTTCACCGAGACGTTGTAGTTCTTTATGCGGGAAAAATTTTTCTCCATCTCGTTCAGCTCGTGGTAGTGGGTGGCGAAGAGCGTGCGCGGCCGGCCTGCCTTCGTGTTCTCGTGCAGGTATTCAACGATGGCCCAGGCTATCGAGATGCCGTCGTAGGTCGACGTGCCGCGGCCCAGCTCGTCGAAGAGGACCAGCGAGCGGCTGCTGACGTTGTTCAGGATGTTCGAGGCCTCAGTCATTTCGACCATGAACGTCGATTCGCCGAGCGAGATATTGTCCGACGCGCCCACACGGGTGAAGATTTTGTCCACCAAGCCTATTTTCGCGGCCTCTGCGGGCACGAAGCAGCCCACCTGGGCCAACAGCACAATGAGGGCCGTCTGGCGCAGCAGCGCCGACTTACCGGCCATGTTAGGACCGGTGATGATGATAATCTGCTGGCGCTCGTTGTCTAAGAGAATGTCGTTGGGAATATACGGCTCGCCTATGGGCAGCTCCTGTTCGATGACGGGATGACGGCCCTGGCGGATGTCGAGCACCGTGCCGCTGTCAATGACGGGGCGGATGTAGCGGTTCTCCTCGGCGGTCTTGGCGAACGAGAGCAGACAGTCGAGGTGGGCCAGCAGGTTGGCGTTGATTTGTATCTGCGGAATAAACTCCTGCATGGCCAGCACCAACTCGTTGAACAGCTTGGTTTCGAGCGACAGAATCTTGTCCTCAGCACCGAGAATCTTCTCCTCGTACTCCTTCAGCTCCTGCGTGATGTAGCGCTCGGCCTGCGCCAGCGTCTGCTTGCGCACCCACTCCTGCGGCACCAGGTCCTTATACGTATTACGTACCTCGAGGTAGTAGCCGAAGACGTTGTTGTAGCCTATCTTCAGGCTTTGTATGCCCGTCAGCTCGGCCTCGCGCTGCTGAATCTGCAGCAGGTAGTCCTTGCCGCTGTAGGCAATGTGGCGCAGCTCGTCGAGCTCGGCATTCACACCGTCGCGGATGACGCCGCCCTTCTGCACCAACTGTGGCGGGTCGGGCTGCACCTCGCGCTCAATACGGTCGCGGAGCGACTCGCAGAGATTCAGCCGCTCGCCGACGCGCTTCAAGGCGTCGTTCTGGGCGTAGAGGCACGCCGTCTTGATGGGGTGGATGGCCTGCAGGGCCGTCTTCAGCTGAACGACTTCGCGCGGAGAAACGCGCCCCACGGCCACTTTCGAGATGATACGCTCGAGGTCGCCGACGCGGTGCAGCTGCTCGTCGATACACTGGCGGAACTCCGGCTCGCGGTAGTAGTACTCCACAATATCCAGACGCTCGTTGATGGGCCGCTCGTCCTTCAGCGGGAACACGAGCCAGCGGCGCAGCAGTCGGCCGCCCATCGGCGAGACCGTCTTGTCAACCACGTCGAGCAGCGACTTGCCGTCTTCCTGCATGGGCTGAATCAGCTCCAAGGAGCGGATGGTGAACTTGTCGAGCCGGACGTATTTCTCCTCCTCGATGCGCTGCAGCGATGTGATATGGGCTATCTGCGTGTGCTGGGTCAACTCCAGATACTGGAGAATAGCTCCTGCGGCTATCATGCCGTTCTTCAGGTGGTCAACGCCGAAGCCCTTCATCGACTTCACGCGGAAGTGCTTCAGCAGCTTCTGCATGGCACTCTGCTCCGTGAACACCCAGTCGTCGAGCTCGAAGGTGAAGAGCTTCGTACCGAATTGCTGCTCGAAGTCCTTTTTGCGCTGGCGGTCAACGAGCACCTCCTTCGGCTGCAGGTTGCCGAGCAACTTCTCCACGTAGTCGTAGGTACCTTCGCCCGTCAGAAACTCGCCCGTCGAGATGTCGAGGAACGAGACGCCGCAGGCGGCCTTGCCGAAATGAACAGCGCAAAGAAAATTGTTTTCCTTGTAGTTCAGCACGTTGTCAGAGAGGGCCACGCCCGGCGTCACCAGCTCCGTGATGCCGCGCTTGACGAGCTTCTTCGTCAGCTTCGGGTCTTCGAGCTGGTCGCAGATGGCCACGCGCTTGCCGGCCCGGATGAGCTTCGGCAGGTAGGTGTCGAGGGCGTGATGGGGGAATCCCGCCATCTCGTCGCCCTTGTTGTAGCCATTGTTGCGGTGGGTCAGGGTGATGCCCAGTATCTTCGCCGCCGTCACCGCGTCCTCGCAATACGTCTCATAGAAGTCGCCGCAGCGGAACAGCAGCACCGCGTCGGGGTGCTTCGCCTTCAGGTCGAAGAACTGCTTCATCATCGGGGTCAGCTCCCCATCTTTCTTTGCCATCGTCGTTTTCTGTTTTTCTGATTTGAGCGCAAAGTTACAACTTTTTCCCGAAAAGCGGGCGGCGTTTCCCAAAAAAACCTTATTTTTGCAGGCTTAAAGCAAGAAAGCGATGGACAACGACAGCCATATTATCCTAATTTTGCGCCCCACGGGGAAGTGGGGCATCGTGCAGGCCGAGCTGAAGCAGGTTGTCTCCACGGGGCGGTTCATGACGGTGGAACGGAGCGTCAGGAGCAGCAGGGTGGGGGAGGGCAACGAACGGCTGCGGCAGTTGGCCACGGCCTGCGAGGACCTGGAGCCGCAGAGCCTCTACGTGCGTTATGCCAACCGCAAGATGTTCCGCCAGGAAAAGGACTTCTGGGCCAGCGACGACGCCACCGTCCGACGCCATGTGAAGCGCATGGCCGACCGCAGGCTGACGGAGGCCGTCAAGCTGGCCGACGAGCTGGACATACCGACACTCTATGCCGCCAAGGACACCGCCGCACTCCACATTGACGAGCGGCTGCGGCTGCTCGTGGGCACAGAGGCAACACCGGTCATGAACTTCCGGCGCCATGACGGCGGCATCAGCTACAGCCTGCAGCTGCGCATAGGCGAAACGCTGTTGATGTCGCCATCGGAACACAAGATAACGGTGCTCACCCACGAGCCGGGGCTCTTCATTGCCGACGGCGACATCATGACGCTGTGCCCGGGCTTCAGCGCCAAGCTGCTGCTGCCCTTCACGACAAAGGCCACCGTCGAGATTCCGCCGCACATGGAGAATGAGTACTTCCGCAAGTTCATCATGCCTAACGTGACAAAGGCTGACATTCGGGCAGAAGGGTTTGAGATTGACGACATCAACGAGCAGCCCCGGCCACAGCTGACCGTCGAGAATACCATCGACGGACGGCAGCAGCTGGCATTGTCGTTCCGCTACGGCAACATGGTTTACACGCCCTATAGCACCGCCAGAGGCAAGGTGACCCTGCATGAAGACGGCAACGGGTTCAGATTCTCACGCCTCAGGCGCAACAAGCCCGAAGAACAGCGCTTCTTCAACCTGCTACAGCTGGCAGAGCCGCAAACATCGCCGCACGGAGAAATACGCTTCGCCGGCCTGCACTCGCTCATCGACTGGCTCCGCCAGCACGGTGAGGCACTTAGGGCGCAAGGGTTCGATGTCGTTCAGCCTTCCGACCGTATCTACTATATCGGAAAACTCAGCGTGGAACAGCACGAAAACTGGCACAGCGACTGGCTACAGACGGAGGTGACCATCGTACTCGACAACGGGCGCTTGCGCATTCCCTTCGCCGATCTTCGCGATACCATTCTTCGCGGGGAGCAAGACTATATGCTTCCTACCGGCGAACGCCTGCTCATTCCTCAGGAATGGCTGAGCCGCTACAGCACCCTGCTACTGATGGGCCGCCGCAAAGGTACAGCCCTGTTGCTGCATAGCAGCCAGCTCCCCGCCGCCGCACCCGGCACTTCTCCGACGGGTACTGCCTCCACGCCTCCATTTCCCTCGGACTGCCACGAGGCTCCTCCCGCCTCCCTCCGCGCCACACTCCGCCCCTACCAGCTGACGGGCTATGAGTGGCTTTGGCAGAACCTGACCAACCAGACGGGCTGCTGCCTCAGCGACGAGATGGGACTGGGCAAGACGCTGCAGACCATTGCCCTGCTGCTGAATTACAAGGAAACGGCCAAGCAACAGAACCGGGCGGTTCCCACGCCCGGCTGCCTCTTCAGCGACGAGGAGATGCGAGGCGTCGCCCCAACAGGGAAACCGTTGGGAACACTGGAATACCGCACGTCGCTGGTCGTGGCACCGGCCTCAGTGGTCCATAACTGGCAGAACGAGCTGAATCGCTTCGCACCGTCGCTTCTGGTCTGTAACTACACCGGCGACCCCGACCGCCGCCGCGACAAGCGCAAGGCACTGATGCAGTGGGACGTGGTGCTGACCACCTACCGCACCCTGCAGAACGACATCGGCCATTTGTCGCGCTACGGCTTCGGCATCGTCGTCTTCGACGAGAGCCAGGCCTTCAAGACCGCCACGTCGCAGATTCACGAAGCCGTCTGCCAGCTCAACGCCCTCCACCGCCTGGCCCTCAGCGGAACGCCTGTAGAAAACAATCTCGGCGAGCTGTGGAGCCTGATGAACGTGCTGAACCCCTGCCTGCTGGGCGACTGGCAGACGTACCAGCGGTCGTTTGCCCTGCCTATTGCCCACACCCTGGAGGAAGAGCGCACACAGCTGCTGCGCCGCCTGATAGCCCCCTACTTCCTGAAGCGCACCAAGGAGGAGGTGCTCACCGACCTGCCGGAGCGCCAGGACGAAATCGTGGTCTGCCCCATGACCGAGCAGCAGGAGCATGAATATGCCGAGGAACTGTCGAAGGCCCGCAACGAATGGCTCGATACGGAGACGCGCTCCACCGTCAGCATGCTGGCCGCCATCACGCGGCTACGGATGATTGCCAACGGCGAGGGAAAAATGCAGACCGTCTTCGAGCAACTGGAACAGCTGCGCGGCACACGCCACAAGGTGCTCATCTTCAGTGAGTACGTCACACTGCTTGATAACGTTGCCGGCAAGATGAAAGAGCGCGGCTGGCAGTATGAGATGCTGACGGGAAAGACGCAACGGCGCGAGCAGGTGATAGCCCGCTTCCAGCAGACTGCCGACTGCCAGTTCTTCCTCATCTCGCTGAAGGCCGGCGGCGTAGGGCTGAACTTGACGGCTGCCGACTACGTGCTGCTGCTCGACCCGTGGTGGAACCAGGCCGCCGAGGAGCAGGCCATAGCCCGCGCCCACCGCATAGGCCAGCACCACCCGGTCTTCGTCTACCGCTATGTCTCAGAAAAAACGCTCGAGGAGCAGATTCTCACCCTGCAGCAGCGCAAGCAGACACTCATCGACAGCGTCATGCCCTTCATCTGCCGCGAGGAGTAATGCCTACACCTCACACGGCGCAAAGCTTGATGCCCGCCTCCTCGGCAAAGGCAATTGCGCCGTAGATGCGGTTATGCGCCTCCTCGTAGCTGCACTCACGGAACTCAATGAGGTCGGTGGGCAGTTCGAGCAGCTCTTCCAGCTCATCATCTTCGAGCCAGAGCCTATAGAACGACTCCTTGACACCCAGACAATAGACATCGACCATAAACAACGCCGCACTCACACGCCCGCCGGTGTGACGGCGGGTAACCACTACGTAGATGATGCCACTGTGGGGTATCTCCTCAGTCGCGTAGCACGTACCAATGGGCACCGTGCGCATACGTTGTCTGAGATACTGTTCGGGCGAGAGCTCCTGCTGGCTCCCTCCTGTCTGCTTTTTCTGTTTCTTCTTTGCCATAGCAACTGATAATGTTCTTTTTGAAGACAAAGGTAAGAAGATAATATCATATCTCCAAAAAATTTGGCAAAAAGACAGTTGTTTCAAGAAAAAAATGAGTCAGCGGCAATTGGCTGAAAGTATGGGACTGACTTATTCTGTTGTCAACGAAGGGGAAACCCACCATCTCTTCGCCTTCAGGTCGAAGAACTGCTTCATCATCGGGGTCAGCTCCCCGTCTTTCTTTGCCATCTCTTTTCTATTTTTCCGCAAAGTTAGCTATTTTTCATGACTATCGTGATTATTTCCGCCAAAAACTTGCAAAACATTGGCATTATTTGTATTTTTGCACCAACAAAAACGTAATAGCTATGAGTTTGTTGAAATCTATTCTAAACACGGTGTTCAAGACTGCCGTTGAGAGCTTTACCCAGCAAGAGGAGCGGCCTGTCAGGTCGGCTAACGTCACTCCTAAGTACAAACCCGAAGGCGAGGATATCATAGATTTCCCCGAGTATTTTGCTGAGATTCTCAGCTCGGAGTTCCCGCAGTACAGCACGAAGCGCGATGTGCCCGTGACCGACCTTGCCGGCTTTGCCACCGACGAGTTCAAACTCTACGAGACACGCCCGCTACAGTCGTACAAGGCCGAATGGGGCCAGCCTTTCACCTTTGTCCTTTACAAGGGCGGCACGCCCGTGGGCGTCGTGATGCTTGGCTCGGGCAACAGCCACAGCAAGAAGGTGAAGTTCCTGATTTCCAGAATGTATGCCAAGAAGATGGGGCTGCCGTACATCAACTTCTACACGCAGCTCCCGAACGAAAGGGCTTACGTCATCAACCGCATCAAGGAATTTATGAACGCCTGACGCTTCAGGGAAAAGGGGATGCAACTATTTGCGCCTGCGAAGGACGAAGCGGTGCCAACGGTTATCAAGGTCTTGCAGGCGGCCCGGCTCCGTACCGTCCCGTGATCGCCAACTTGGCGATTCAAACCAATTCCCCTTTTCCCTTTTACCAACACCTGTCACCCAACACCCATCACCCCAATGCAGAGCATCATCGACCTTCTTGGCGAACAGCAGACCTGGGAAGAGTTCCTGACCTACCGCCTACTGAAAGGCCGCTTCAACTGGTACGAATTCGACGAGGCCGACACTTACGTCTCTGAGGCACAGTACCGCGACGTCGTGGGACGGCTGCAGCGCGGTGAACCGCTGTCGGTGCCTACGCGCCACCTGGTCAACAAGATGGGCAACGGGAAAAAGCGGGTGGTCTACAGCTTTCCGTCCGACGAGATGATTGTTCTGAAGGCGATGTCTTTTCTGCTCTACCGTTACGACTCACAGCTCGCGCCCAACTGCTACTCGTTCCGGCGCGGACAGACGGCACACGGGGCCATCAGCCATCTGGTCCGCACCATCAACAACCGGCCGATGTGGGCCTACAAACTCGACATCCACAACTATTTCAACTCCATCTCCATTCCGCTGCTGCTGCCAATACTCAGCGAGGTGCTGGCCGACGACCCGCCGCTATACGCCTTTTTTGAACGGATGCTCACCGACGGCCGGGCACGCGTCGGCGACGAAATAATCAGCGAGGAGCGCGGCGTCATGGCGGGCACGCCCACGTCGCCGTTCCTCGCCAACATCTACCTGCGCGAGGTGGACCACCACTTTGCCGAGACCGGTGTGCTCTACGCCCGCTATTCTGACGACATCATCCTCTTTGCGCCCAACCGAGAGACGCTCGACCGGCACATCGGCGACCTAAACGCCTTTCTCGAAAAATACCGCCTCGAGGTGAATCCCGACAAGGTGAGAATCTACCAACCCGACGAGGCGTTCGACTTCTTAGGCTTCAAGTGTAAGGGGCGCAACATCGACATAGCCGACGCAACAAGACGCAAGATGAAGGAGAAAATCAGGCGAAAGGCCCGCTCACTGCAGCGCTGGCGCAGTAAGAAGGGCATTGCTGCCGAAAAGGCCATGAAAGTGCTGATCCGTTATTTCAACAGGAAGTTCTTCGAGAGCGACGACCCCTCGGAACTGACCTGGTCAAGATGGTTCTTCCCCATCATCAACCAGACAGAGGGCCTTCGCGAGATTGATCATTACCTGCAGTATAACCTGCGCTATGTGGCGACAGGCCGGCACAACAATGCCAACTACCGCACGCGCTATGACCAGCTAAAGCAGCTGGGCTATCGGAGTCTGGTTTACGAGTTCTATAGGTAATATAGGTAAAAGGAAGCGAATTAAAAACAAATTGTTCGCGCAATAATTTGCGAATATCGCAGAAAAGTATTACCTTTGCGGCAAATATTGTAATGTATGGAAGAGAATAGCTATCCAGTATTTGAAGAAGAGGAAAGCATTGGTATGTGCTGTGAACCTTCAGCTGGCTACGCCGCAACGGGTAGTGGCTATACCAACACATTAGTTAATCAAGACGACGAATTGTCCCAAATACCAACAGGAAGGCTTGGCTTCTATTCAGAAGACCCCGATGTGTTTGAAGCACGAATAGCAGAGATTGAGGCTGATGTGGAATGTGCCGAGCAGGGAGAAGAAAGTGACTGGTTAACTGCCGAAGAGTTTGACGCAGAGCTGAAAAAGGAATTTCCATGGTTACGATAAAGTGGAGCAAGAAAGCCATCTTTATCGTTCTGCTATCATTATGAAAAGGTTCAAAATAGTTCATTTTTACATTCCCGGCTCTAACACTGTACGGATAGTAGATATATGGGATATGCGTATGAATCCTGAGAATTTGCGCCAAAGAATCAAATAGGCGAACTGAGATAGAAGGTCTCAATACTTTTTCAGCAGACGGCCTATAGCCTTGTCGAGCGACTCCGTCGGCTCAATGATGTTGTAGTCCTGCCAGAACGCGGGGTCGCGGAAATAGTCGACCTTGTCGAAGAAGGCGTCGCGCTGGTCGAAGGAGTCGCGGCCACGGATGGGCTGCACGTCGCGGTCGGTGGTGCTGGTGACGGCCATCTCACACGTAGCCGTAAACGACGTGGCAAAGAGCCGCCGCTTCCAGTCGCAGTTGAAGCGGAACGTCGTGCGCATATAGCTCAGCCGCATCACGCCGTCACTGCCCTGACGATAGTCCACCAGCAGCGACAGCTCACGGGGCCTGAAGCGCACGCCGAGGGGCTTCCTGACGAGCATCGCCTCGGTCGCCTTCTGGCGGTCATTCATGTCGAGCGACAGCTCCACGCGGGTAAAGGCCAGCGTCTCCTGATCGATGTACAGCTTGCCGTTGTAGAGGGCGTAGGGCATCGTCACGCTCGGAGTGAGGCTGACCACATACTGCGAACGGTCGGCAATGGTGGTCGGCGTCTCCATCTTCAGCTCGTAGCAGGCCAGGTCGTCGTCGTTGAGCAGGAAGTCGCGGTTCTTCACGATGTCGAGCTGCACGGCCGCCACGGGGCCACCCAGCACCTTCACGCCGAGGGTGTCGCTCTGCTTCGGACTGAGCAGCCGCCGGCCCTTGTTGATGGCCACGCGGTCGCGCCCCAGTCCTGTTCTGGCACCGCTCTTGTACATCGACACCACGCCCTCGGCCACGGTGATATAGTGCTGCCGCTTCATCGCCGTCTCGCGGTAGAAACAGTTGTAGAGTTCAGGCTGGCGGCTGTAGTTCTGCGGTATCTTCGCTATGGCCGCCTGCACCAGTTCACGCGGATTGTCGGCCATCACCAGCACCTCGTGCAGCTGAATGACCGTCGGCTGCAGGCGGACGGTCAGCTGCCCGTCTGTCACGGCCACCCGACGCGAGCGGTAGCCCACGTGCGTCACCACCACAGCCTCCGTCGTCTGCTCGCTCTTCAGCGTGAAGAAACCGTCGGCATTGGTCACTACCGACAGGCCGTCAGCCGTCACGCTGGCTCCCATCACCGGCTCGCCTGTAGAAGCATCTACGACGGTGCCGCTGACTGCCGTCTTCTGCGCCATGATGGTCATTGCCATCAGCAACGCCACGATTAACATTGTTCCTCTTTTCATGATGCTGCAAAGATACAAAATTTTCTGAAATACAAGCAACTATCATCAACTTTTTCTTACATTTATTCCCAAAAGGCGCCGCCTTTTGCCCAAAACCCGGCGGTTTATGGAAAAAAGGCGGCGCCTTTTGAATGTCCTACGGCGCGGGACATCTGATTATCATTTGCACTTTTTATCCTGCGATTCGCAATTATAGCCTAATCCTTGTCTGCGTCAACCCGCACAAACGCTGGGCGGGCGTCAGGCTCGTCGGTCGTCACCAGCACATTCTGGAAACTGACGTGGCGGGCGTGGCGAACATAAAAGCCCTTGGCAGGCAGGGTGCCCCACATCGTGGCCTCGGGATATTCCCGCTCCTTCTCGTCCTTGAGGGCCTCGTCAATCTTCGGCAGATCGGCCTGCGTGACGCCACCCTTATGGTGGATGGTGATGTCCGTCAGCGTGACATCCTCAACGGAATGACCCGGCAAGCCCGTGATGCTGCACCCAACCGGACCGGCATTGCGCACGCTGATACGGCTCAGGTGCAGCCCACGCATCGTTCCGACGTGGTCGATGGGAATGAGTTCGGTAATTGTGTCGTCGTTGCCCTTGCCGCTCAGCGTTCCGTCACCGCCGCGCAGCTTGTAGCCGCGCCCACGGTTGGCCAGGCGGATGAAGATGGGCGACTCGGTGCCCTCGACGGTGAAGTCGCTGAGGCTGACGTTCTCCATCGTGCCGCCATCGACAATCTCCAACGAGATGGCCGACGTGCCTATCTTCGACGGGGCACCGAAGAACTGGGTCGACTGGTCGCTGCTGGGCCTGACGACGATGCCGCTGATGCTGATGTTGCGGAAGCCGCCGTTGGTCTCGGTACCCAGCTTCACGCCGTTGCAGTGGCTCGACACGACGCAGTCGCTGATGCGGATGTTCTCGCAGAGCCGGGGCGACGTCGACTTCAGCGTGATGGCGTCGTCGTCGCTGTCGGCTATCATGCCCGTCACCACCACGTCGTGGCAGCCGTCCAGGTCGAGGGCGTCGTTGTTGTAGTTGTTGCGGTTGATGACCTTGATGCCGCGTATCTGCAGGCGGTCGCAGGCCAGGTAGTGCTGCATCCAGCAGCCCGAATTGCGCAGCGTGACGTCCTCGATTCGGATGTCGCGGCTCTGGACGAAGCGCAGCAGGTGGGGCCGCGTGATGCCCTCGTCGTTCCACGTCTGCTTCTTAAACGCCCGTCCGCGCCCGTCGATGGTGCCGTAGCCGCTGATGGTCACGTCCTCCACACCGTCGGCATAAACGAGCTGCACCGTCACCGTCTGCGTGCGCAGCGACACGTAGTCGGTCTTCATCGGACGGTAGTCCTCCAAGCGGGTGCTGCCGTAGAGCGTAGCCCCCTGTTCTAAATAGAGGTTGACGTGGCTGCGCAGCACGAGCGTTCCCGTCTTATACATTCCCGCCGGCACGACGACGCGCCCGCCGCCAGCCTCCGAGCAACGGTCGACGGCCCGCTGGATGGCCTCGGTGCTGAGCACCGTCGTATCGCTGACGGCCCCGAAGTCGGTAATGACGTAGTCCTTCGCCCCAGCCGTCAACGGCAGCAGGACTGTCAATAGAAAAGCAACTGTTTTACTCATAACGGTGCAAAAATAGGGAATTTATTCCAAACTCCCAAATTATTCGCGGTTTTTTGCCCGCTACCAAAAAAGAAAACTTCCTAAACGTTTGGAACAAAAGGATAATATGATTATCTTTGCAAGCGAAACGTTTCAATCACAAGGCATCATGATGGAAAAACAACTGAAGCGACTGCCCACGGGCATACAGACCTTTGAGAAAATCATTGAAGACGGCTGTCTCTACGTAGACAAGACGGCACTCATCTACCAGCTGACGCATAATCACAGCTATGTGTTCCTGAGCCGCCCACGACGTTTCGGCAAGAGCGTGCTCTGCTCCACGCTGAAGAGCTATTTCGAGGGTCGTCGCGACCTCTTTGCCGGACTGGCTATGGAGCAGCTGGAGACGGAGTGGCGGCAGCACCCGGTAATGCTCATCAGTCTGGCCAGCATCAAAAGCGGAACGTATGAGGAGTTCTACGAGCAGACGAACATTCAGCTCACACGCTACGAAAAGCAGTACGGTGTGGAACGGAATTCTGACTTGCCTGGTGCCCGCCTGCGCAACCTGATAGAGCAGACGCCCGCGCTGACAGGCGAGAAAGCCGTTGTCATCATCGACGAGTACGACGCGCCGCTGCTGACGGTACTGCACGAGCCGGAGCGGCTGAAGGAGATGCGGCAGACGGTGCGCTCGTTCCTCAGCTGCCTGAAGGACTGCGACCCCTACCTGCGCTTCACCTTCATCACGGGCATATCGAAGTTCTCGCAGGTAAGCATCTTCAGCGAGCTGAACAACCTCGACAAGATCACTATGACACCACAGTACTCCACCCTCTGCGGCATTACGCAGGAAGAGCTGGAGACGCAGATGATGCCCTGGGTGGAGCACCTGGCCCAAGACCTCAACCTGAACGTAGAAGAGACGCTGCGACGACTGAAGCGCAACTACGACGGGTACCACTTTGCCAAGGATCTGAAGGACATCTATAACCCCTACAGCCTGCTGCAGGCATTCCTATGGAGCGAGACTAAGGACTACTGGTTCGACACGGGCACGCCCTCGTCGCTACTAAACATGCTCGAGAAGTTCGGCACCGACGTGGTCAACTTCGATGACGGCTGTCTGTGCGAGGAGCACGAGTTCGACGCCCCCACAGAGAAGATGACCACCCCTATGCCCTTCTTCTACCAGAGCGGCTATCTGACCATCAAAGGGTACGACCCAGATATGGAAAGCTATGTCCTCCGTTTCCCCAACCGTGAGGTTCGCAACGGCATGATCAGTGCCTTGATACCATATTATCTTGAGGGCAACACTGTTAATGCCAAGAACGTCGTGGCAAATGTCTACCGGGCCATACGCCGCAATGACCTCGACGAAGCGCTACAGACGCTAAAGGTCTACTTAGCCTCTGTCCCCTACGCCGAGAACGCCACCTCGGAAGGCCACTACCAGACGATGCTCTACGTGGTGTTCTCACTCCTTGGCCGCTACGTCCAGATGGAGGTGCGCACGGCTAAGGGCCGCATCGACATGGTGTTCCAGACGGCCACCGACCTCTACGTCATGGAGCTGAAGATAGACCGCCCGGCCAGCGAGGCCCTGCAGCAGATTGACCAAAAGGGCTACCTGCTACCCTTCGGGCAGAGCGGCCTGCGCCTGCACAAGGTGGGCATCTCGTTCAGCACCGAGGAGCGCACGCTCAGTGAGTGGCAGATTGTGGACGCAGATTAGCTAAACCCCAAAAGGACCATCACAAGAATGGCAGCACAGACATTCGGAAAGACTTGGTGGGGCAGCGAGTGGCTGAAGTCGCTGACCCACATTGACTATGCGAACCGCATTCCGCGCGGGTCGGCCTACGCCAGGAACGGAGCAGTAAAGAGCATCAACGTGGCCGGGAACGTCATCACGGCAAAGGTGAGCGGCAGACAGCCCACTCCCTACAAGGTGACCATCAGCGTACCATTGTTCAAAAAGGAACAGACGGAGCGGCTGATAAAGGAGCTCCTGAAGCAGCCGGCACTGATCTCCAAGCTGCTGAACCGCGAACTCGACCCAGAGGTGTTCCTGGTAGCGAAGCGCATCGGCCTGAACCTCTTTCCACAGCGGTGGAACGACCTCGACATGCACTGCTCATGCCCCGACTGGGCTGTGCCCTGCAAGCACTTGGCCGCCGTCATCTACATGATGAGCCGGGAGATTGACAACGACCCGTTCCTGGTGTTCGCAATGCACGGCGTAGACCTGCTCGACGAACTGAAGAAACGGGACGTGAAGATTGAAAGGGAGCAGATCATGGACGTGCCGGAAATCAGCACACTGCTCATACCCGCCAGAAAACTACATGAGCCGCAGACAGACGCGGCAGACTGCCGCCGCGTGGACTTCACCGGCCTGCACGACATCACCGAGCCGCTGGCCAACCTGCTGCCAAAGAACCCGTCGTTCTCGCAGAACAAGGACTTCCAACAGGTGTATGCCAGCCAGATGGGACTCATCTCACGAAAGGCACGCCGCATACTGCAAGGCAAGCTGCTGCCGGGATTCTCTGCCCAAGGAAGGGAATTTGACATCAGGCGCGACATGCGCATTGCCTACCAAGTCAACAAGTTCGGACTTGTGTTCCCAACGGATGGCAAGCCCGGCAAGCCCGACATCATGGACGGCCTCTGGGGCGGCGAGTTCCTCGACGCACTCACTGTGCTGCCCGCCGACTACCTGCCCGACTACGACCCCTCGGTGCAGGCCTTGCACCAGGCACTCTTCTGTGCGCTGCACCTGCTGGCTAACGGTGCCGTGGTGCCACAAATCGTGAAGGTGGCTGACAAATACGACATACGCTGGCTGCCGGCCATGATTGCCGCCGAGGTGGCACAGGTGGTGGCCGAGCTCGACCGGACACTGCCGCCGGGTCTGTTCACACTGATAGCCAAGAAGGGGCGCGGGCATACAACCACCGAACTGGAGAACCAGACGGAATGCCTGCTGAGCTACCTCATAGGGTGCCTCATACACGCCCTGAGCAACTACGCCGAAGAGAGTCCTACGTTCATCGTCTTTTTCAAGCAGTACAGCTACCCCTTCGACGGCATCGGCGAGAAAGCCATGCCCGGTGCCATACGCTCCTGGCTCGACCGACTCTTCCTCTCTCAGCGGCAGTTCCACCCCTCGCTGCTAATCAGCGAGAAAGCTTCAGGAGAGTTCGCCCTCGACGTGGCCATCGACTGCGACGGCGAGGCTGTCATGCTGAAGGATGTCCTGACCGACCGGAAGATGGCCGCAAAGCAGTTTGCCATACTGAAGGAACTCTCGCTGCTCGCCTCGCTCATCAACGGCCTGGAACCATACATCAACCGCAACGGAGCAACGCCCATCACGTTCAGCACCGGCGAGTTCGTGCCATTCCTCTTCGACACCATACCCGCCATCCGTCTGCTTGGCGTGCGCGTGCTGCTGCCCAAGTCGCTACAGCAGCTCATACGGCCTCGCGTCAGCATGAAGCTGACGAAGAAGCAGGCCGACGGCAAGAGCTACCTGCGGCTCGACGAGATGCTGCAATTTGACTGGCAGGTGGCCCTCAGCGACACGCTCGTCTCACCAGCTGAGTTCCAGAAGCTGACGCAACGCGCCCAGGGACTCATACGTTTCAAGCAGCGCTACATATACGTGGACGAGACAGACATAGCAAGGCTGACGAAAGCCTTTGAGGGCAACCGCCCGATGTCGCCGGCTGAAATGCTACAGGCCGCTCTTACCGAGAGCTACGACCGCGCACCTATCATTCTCGACGACGACGTGCGCCAGCTCATACGCCAGCTCACCGAGCAGGCCGACATCCCCGTACCGGCCGGCGTCAACGCCACCTTGCGACCCTACCAGGAGCGTGGCTACTCGTGGATGTACCGCAACAGCCGCATCGGCTTTGGAAGCATCATCGCCGACGATATGGGTCTCGGAAAGACACTGCAGGTCATCACGCTCTTGCAAAAGATGAAGGACGAGGGAGCGCTGACGCCCGGACAGCCCGTGCTGACGGTGGTGCCTACTGGACTCGTCACCAACTGGCAGGCAGAGCTGCAGCGCTTCGCACCCGGGCTGACCGTCTTCACCTTCCACGGACCGCAGCGCAATCTCAAGGAATTCAAGTGTGCCGACATCCTGCTCACCACATACGGCGTGCTACGCTCCGACGCCGCCAAGCTGAAGAAGCACGCCTGGCTGGCCGTCATCATCGACGAGGCGCAGAACATCAAGAACGCCGACACCGCACAGAGCAAGGCCGTGCGCTCCATACCCGCAAAACTGCACATCGCCATGAGCGGCACACCGGTCGAGAACCGACTCTCGGAGTTCTGGAGCATCATGGACTTCGCCAACCAGGGCTATCTCGGCAGTGCGAAGTCGTTCAAGGAGGAGTTTGCCAATCCTATACAGCGACAGGGCGACAGCCTCGCGGCCAACCGCTTCCGCCGCATCACGGCACCCTTCCTGCTGCGCCGGCTGAAGAGCGACAAAAGCATCATCAACGACCTGCCCGACAAGATTGAGCAGAACGAGCTGGCCCTGCTCACCGAGCCGCAGGCAGCACTCTATCAAGAGACACTCGACCACGCCATGAAGGCCATCGAGGGCATCGAAGCCACCGACCACAAGTCGCTCTTCGAGCGCCAGGGACTGGTGCTGCAGATGATTCTCGCCCTCAAGCAGATATGCAACCACCCGGCACTCTTCCTCAAAAACGGCGATTTCAACCCCGAACTGTCCGGCAAGACGGAGATGCTGCTCTCGCTCCTGGAGTCTATCGTCGAGAGTGGGCAGAAGGTGCTCGTCTTCACGCAGTTCCGCGAAATGGGGCAGATGCTGCAGCAGATGATTGAACGGCGGCTGGGCGTGAAGCCCCTTTTCCTACACGGCGGCTGTGGCATCAAGGAGCGCCAGGCCATGGTGGACCGCTTCCAGCAGAACCCACGCAGCGATCACGTCTTCCTGCTCTCGCTGAAGGCTGCCGGCACGGGCCTGAACCTCACCGCCGCCAGTCATGTTGTTCACTACGACCTCTGGTGGAACCCGGCCGTCGAGGCACAGGCCACCGACCGCGCCTACCGCATAGGCCAGCACCAGAACGTCGTCGTCCACCGCTTCATCACGCAGAACACCTTCGAGGAACGTATCGACCAGATGATACAGGACAAGCGCCACCTCGCCGACATGACCGTGGCCACCGGCGAAAGCTGGATTGGGCGTCTCAGCAACGCTGAACTACGCGAACTGTTCAGGTAGGAAGTTCGGCAAGGGCAGCATCGCCTATGTCGGCGACACCAGCTTCAGCCGCCGCCAGACGAAGCGGGGAATGCGCCGCCACAGCCATGTGACGATGCGCCAGCGCCAGTCGATGACGCGCACGTGGCGCCGCTTCTCGATGGAGCTGACGATGTCGCGAGCCACGTCGGTCTTGTCAAGCAGCATAGGGTAGGGGTCGTCGCCCAGCAGGTCGGTGGCCACGAAGCCCGGGCGGATGTCGGTGAAGCGGATGTTCAGCCCTTGGGCATTGGCCAGCTGCTCTAATGACTGGATATAGGTATTCTGCAGTGCCTTCGTGCCCGAATAGGCCGGGGCAGGCCCCAAGCCCTTCGTGCCCGCAATCGACGAGATGACGGCGATGTGTCCGCCGCCGTGCCCGGCCATATAGCGGTAGGCCGCACCCACCATACGGGTGAAGCCCAGGCCGTTGGTCTCGACGGTCTGCAGCTCGATGTCCTCCTGCAGTTCGCGGTTCTGGTGGCCGATGCCCGAGGCGTGGAAGTACAGGTCCATGCCGCCCAGCCTCTCGGCCAGCTCCACCAGCCTATGCCCGGCCTCAGCGTCGTTCACGTCAATCTGTTCCGCGACGTCAAACTCCGCCAGCCGTTCCACCCTGCGGGCGGCCACGCCCACCGTCCAGCCCTTCTGCCGCAGCAGCCGGGCCACCTCCTGTCCGATGCCCGACGAGGCACCCACAATAATTGCTCGCTTCATAACGGTGCAAAAATAGGCAATTTCCCCCAATCTCCCAAATTTTTCCTTCGTTTTCCCACTTATTCGCCTACAAAAGCTGAAGTATGTGCTGAGTGCATGTTTCATTCATAAAGAATCCGTCAATCCGTCACTTTCGTCCTATCACATTTGTAATCAGATGGTTACGAGGTGACGGATTGAGGTGACGGATGACGGATGGAGGAATGAGCGGTGACGAACTGGCCGATTATCTTTGCTGTCCGCAGTGATTCACCGCCCGTGAAAAAACATTCACCGGCTGTGAACATCGGCTGTATGCTGCGGGTGCTCACGTACTGGTGGCGCATTTCACGGCAACATCCGTCACCCGTCACCATTATCCGTCACCTCGTATCTTACTGACTATCAGACGTTTTCAAAGCGGTGACGGATGTGACGGATTTTTTCTGAATCAACGTCTTGGGAGACATTGCTGCCGCTTTTCTGCTACTGCAACGAGGCGAGCACAATGCGTATCTCCTCCCACTGCACGTCGGGCGGGCAGAGGAAAGAAGCATCTATAGACAGAACCTCGCTATCCATTCCTTGAAGAACGGGTCTTCTACCTCATAGTCGTTCATCCGTATCACATAGCCCGACTTCATCAGCCGCTTAATGCCGCTGAATGACAATTATCCGATACTTGCAAATGATTGCAAAACTTTATGCGAAAAATTTCGCAACGAAAAATTTCGCAAAGACATTGCTGCCGCTTTTCTGCTACGGCAACGAGGCGAGCACAATGCGTATCTCCTCCCACTGCACGTCGGGCGGCAAGAGGGTCTTGATGGGGGTAAGGCCGACGTCGGTACCCACCTTTGCGACGACGCGCAAGATGGCTTCGCGGTGTTCGGGCGTAATGACTTTGGCGATGTCGACCTTACCCTCGCCGACCAGTTCGGCAAGATGACTGAACACGGTGTTGGGGCTGATGCCTCGCTCGGCGGCTATCTGCTCGGGAGTCATTCCCTGGTTGAACAGCCGCAGCGTCACCTCGGTGGTCTTCTCCTTCGGCGGTTTCTGCGGCTTCAGGGCGCGACGCAGGTTCTGGTCGTCGGCTGCCTCGAGCATGGCCATCTGGCGGTACTTGAGATAGCCCTCAACCGAAAAGCCCTTGTCGGCTATACGGCGCAGCAGCGTGGTGTGCATATACCACTGCTGGCGCAGGACAGGGAGGTTGTCGCTCAGCCGGCTCTGCGCCCGCTTGTTATTCGACTTCACCTCGGCAGAAAGCTGTATGGGCTTCACCAGCAGCTCGTCGATGGTCTGCGCAAAATAGCCGGCACTACGCCTGACGCGGTCGAGAAATGCCTCATCGTGCAGACCGTCGATGGGCATCTGGCTGATGCGCTCCGCCCATTTCGCCGCGACATCGGTCACCTGCTGGCGCAGACCGGCGTAGGCCTGGTTGTGGAGCTGCATCAGGTCGGCATGGCTGCGCAGGAAGTATTCGGCCATCAGGCGCACCATAGTCTCTTCGGCATAGAACAGTGAGCGGAAGTCGAACAGCTGTAACAGCAGTTGCCGCTCATACTCCTGCCGCAGCGTAGGCAGCTGGGCAATGCTCTGACGGGCGGCCTCCTCCTGATGGGCAATGTAACCGTCGACACGCTCGTCGTTGATGACAGCACGCGACTCTATCGGCGAGGCCAGCAGCAGCCCCTCCAAGGTGCGGCAGCGGCTCAGTGCCACATACACCTGTCCAGGGGCGAACGACATGTTGGCATCGATGATGGCATGGTCGAAGGTCAGGCCCTGACTCTTGTGGATGGTGATGGCCCAGGCCAGCCGGAGGGGCAGCTGGCGGAAGGTGCCCTGTACGTCGGTGATAATCTCGCGCGTTTCGGGATTCAGCGTGTAGCGGGCATTCTCCCACTCCAACGGCTCAACGTCGATGGCCTTCTCGTCGCCCTCGCAGAGCACCATTACCTTCTTCTGGTCAAGGTAGGTGACGCGACCTATGCGTCCGTTGTAATAGCGGTGGCTGCCCGTGGGGTCGTTCTTGATGAACATGACCTGTGCACCCACCTTCAGCACCAGCGTTTCGGCCGTAGGATAGCTGTATTCGGGGAAGGTGCCTTCAACCTCAGCCTTGTACCAGAACACCTTGCCCGGAAGGCGCTGCAGCTCCGAGTCGTTGTAGTAGTTGGCCTGCTGGTTATGGGTGGTCAGGCGGATATATGACCTGCCGTCAGCCCCTACCTGTTGAGTGAGCGGGGAGGCTACTCGGGTGTTGAGCTTGGCAAGCGTCTCGGCCGAAGGGCTGCCCTGCCGGATGTCGTTGAGGATGGCCAGGAACTCGTCGTCCTGCTGGCGGTAGACCTTCTCAAGCTGGATGGTGACATAGTCAATCTGGCTGAGCGCCTTCGAGCCGAAGAAGTAGGGCGTGTCGTAGTAGGGCTTGAGCAGCCGCTCGTCTTCCGGCGTGACGACGGGCGTCAGCTGAGCCAGGTCGCCAATCATCAGCAGCTGGACGCCGCCGAAGGGCTTGTAGCGGTCACGATACTGGCGCAGCACGTCGTCGACGGCATCGAGCAGGTCGGCGCGCACCATGGAAATCTCGTCGATGATGAGCAGGTCGATGGAGGCAATAATCTGCCGCTTCTGCTTGCTGAAGTCAAAACGCTGTTCAGTCTTCGCTCCCGGAACGTAAGGCGAAAGTGGAAGCTGGAAGAACGAGTGGATGGTGACACCGCCGGCATTGATGGCAGCCACGCCCGTGGGTGCCACCACGATGGGCCGCTTGCGCGACCGCTCGACGACGGTCTTCAGAAACGTTGTCTTGCCCGTGCCGGCCTTGCCCGTCAGGAAGATGCTACGCCCCGTGTTCTCGACAAACTCCCACGCCGTGCGCAGTTCCGGATTTCGCTCGTTGTTCATATACTCTACTCGGTTCGTTAGGTTTGCGTGGACAAAGATACAACTTTTTTCCAACAACACCATCTTTTCGGGACAATTTGTAGTCGCGCTTGGACAGAATCAGGCGCGTTTTGCCCGTTTTGGCCAAAAAACGAGCCATTGTCCTGGCTGATTGTGTCGAAAAAAAAGAAAAATGTTTGGAGAGAGACAATAATTGTCGTATCTTTGCATCGTCATTAGAAACAAAAGAAAAAACAGAAGCGATATGAAAAAAAGGTTATTGATAATAATGGCCGTCATGACGGCTTGCTTCGGTGCTCAGGCACAGGTGATGAAATCAGCTGACTTGGAAAAATATGCCAAGGCACGCTATGGCGACAAATGGCTCGACGCAGCTATGAACCTCGCTTCAGGGCTTACACTCGACAAGAACGAGAGTCTGACCTACCAGCAAGTGATTGAAGCACCGGGCAAGACAAAGCAGCAGCTCTACGTCGCTCTGAACTATTGGGCAACGGCCACCTTCAAGGACCATCAGGCCATCACGCTGAACGACAAGGAAGCGGGCTGCATCATCATCTCGTCGACGATTGCCGACATCGCCAATCACATGGGCACGCTCAACAAGTATTCGGTAAGCATCACTCCTGTCATCCGCCTCGACATCAAGGATGGTAAGGTCCGCGTCACTTACACGGTACAGAACTACGACATCCTGACCGACATCAGCGGCGGATGGCTCAGTCTTGCTGAATCTAACAAAAGTACATACGGCGACTCAAAGCGCAAGAAGGACGACAAGACTAACGCGAACCTCTACGACGAGCAGTGGGAGATAGCACACCACTATCCCTTCGTCGAGAAAGACGCACAGAAGCGTACCTGCGCCAAGGCACTCGTAATGACCCACGCCTACTCGAACGCTATCATCGACAAGGTCGAGGAGGCACTCAAAAACGGCATCGTGGGCAACGACGATGACAACTGGTAGAGCACAACTCAGGACACAACATAAGACACGCAAAAGAGCCACTCGCTGGAGTGGCTCTTTTGCGTATTATACCAGTAGTTTGTTTACTTAACCATATACTTACGGCCGTTCTTGATAATCAGACCGCGATAGCTGCCGGAAACCTGCTGGCCGCTGAGGTTGTAAGCGGGAGCGTTGGTGTTCTGGTCGAGCTTGAGAGCCTTGACACTGGCGGCATCCTTGCCGTTGATGGAGACAAGGTATCCGCTGACCAGCTCGGGCGTGGTCACGTCTTCCTTGACATACTTCTGCAGCAAGCCCTTAAACTCCACGAAGTCGCCCTCCTTCAGGCTTGAGATGGTCTCCTCGTCGAAGTTTGCATTCTCGAAGTTCTTGGCGCGGAAGACGGTCAGTGTGGCTGTGCCGCCCTTCTCGTCGGCAATCGTGCAGTTCACGTTGCCATACAAGCTGCCGTCGGCCTTGCGCTGGAAGTCAGGAGCACCTACGATGTAACCCTTGACGACATACTCATCGGCTGACTTCGCACCATCGGCCAAAGCGCTGATGGCGGTAAGGGCTTCGGCCACTGTAATAGCCGTCTCAGGCTGCTCGGGAGCTTCTCCTGAACCATTGACGGAGATGAGGTATCCGCTGACCAGCTCGGGTGTGGTCACGTCTCCCTTGACATACTTCTGCAGCAGGCCCTGGAACTCTACCAGGTCGCCTTCCTTCAGACTCGAGATGGTCTCTTCGTCGAAGCTGGCATTCTCGTAGTTCTTGGCGCGGAAGATGGTCAGCGTGGCTGTGCCGCCCTTCTCGTCGGCAATCGTACAGTTCACGTTGCCATAGAGCGTTCCGTCGTCCTTGCGCTGGAATTCAGGAGTGCCCACAATGTAGCCCTTCACGATGAAGCTGTTCTCAGACTTTGCACCGTCGGCCAGGGCGTTGATGGCTGTCAAGGCTTCGGCAACGGAAATCTTCGTTACCTGCGGCTCGGGCTGTTCGCCACCCTCAGCCTTCGTCTTACCGTTCAGCGAGTAGATGTAGCAGCCCTGCGTGAACTCCGGCGTCACGGGGTCGGTCTCGGCGGCCTTCGAGCTGCGGTAGTTCACCAGCTGGCCACAGATAATCACCTCGTCGCCCACCTTGATCTGGTCGGCTGCAGTAAACTTGCTCTTCTCAAGGAACACGCAACGGAAGACCTCTAACTGGCCCTCCTCAGAGCCCGTGTCAGAGATGTAGAACGTGGCGTTGCCGTACTGCACGGTTTCAACCTCGTCAATCTTTGAAATCTTTCCCTTGGCATAAACTTCGTCCGACTTCACGTTGGGAGCCAGCGCTGCCAGCACCTCCTGTGCCTGAGCAACGGTATAGGGGTTGTTCACGGAGCCTGCCTTGTTGGGGTCTTCGGGCTGCGGGTCGGGAGTTTCTCCACCGCCACCACCTTCGCCGACAGTCACCACAATCTGAGTGGCACGAACCTGAGCGGCTTCAGCGGTCAGTGTCAGCGTGGAGGCATTGCCGGTCCAAGTTCCCACCTTTCCGTCTGCCTCAAAGGTATAGCCATTGGTGGCGGCGAAGTTGCCGGGACCGTATTGGGCTGCTCCATTAGCTGTACATGTAAAGACAATCTTGGTCAGGTTGTCACCAGTACTCGTGAAGGTAATTGACTGGCTCTTGAAAATGCGGAACTGCGAGTCGTTCACCGTGCTGGAGGTCACAGACATGGTCACACCATCCTTCGTCAGAGAATAGTCGGAACTCGTGGCCGCCGTAAACTCACTCGGAAGGAACGTGATATCCTTGGCCGATACTCCACTGGCCAGCAACACAAACAGACCAGCCAGCAATAAGCGTAATTGTTTTTTCATAAGCATTTGGATTTACATTGTTTATAAATAAGCTTGTCCCTGACCGCCAAGGGTCAAGGACAAGCCGATGTTTTGACTATTAGCAGAATGGATTCTCCGTGGGATAGTAGTCACCCTTCGGGAAGTTGTAGTCAATCTCCTCAACGGGGATGCCCATGTACTTCAGCACCTCCCACAGGTACTTGCCGGCGTGCTCGAACATGACGGCAGCGTGGTGCGGATAGTGCTTCTCGATGAGCACGTGACGATAGAAGCGGCTCATGTTCTTAATGCCGAAGATACCGATAGAGCCGAACGAACGGGTAGCCACAGGCAGAATCTCGCCCTGGGCGATGTAGGCACGCAGCTTGGTGTCGGCGGTCGACTGCAGGCGATAGACGGTTGCCTTGCTGGGAGCGAGGTCGCCCTCGAGCGTACCGTTCGTTACCTCTACAGGCAGGGCGCGAGCCATGATGCGCTGGAAGCACATCTGGCAGTTGCAGACCTTCGAGCTGGCAGTATTGCCGCAGTGGAAGCCCATGAAGATCTCCTTGTCGGTGTACTCGTCGCACTCGAACTTCTTGCCCTTGATGCTCTCTTCGTACATATCCTTAGGCACAGAGTTGTTGATGTCGAGCAGCGTGACGGCATCCTGCGTGATGCAGGTTCCGATGAACTCTGACAGAGCACCGTAAATGTCGACCTCGCAGGCCACGGGAATACCGCGACCGGTCAGACGGCTGTTCACATAGCAGGGAACGAAGCCAAACATGGTCTGGAAGGCGGGCCAGCACTTGTTGGCCATTGCCACATACTGGCGCGAGCCCTTGTGGGCCTCAATCCAGTCGGTCAGCGTCAGCTCATACTGAGCCAGCTTCGGCAGCACACTGGGAATCTTGTTGCCAGTGCCCAGCTCAGCAGCCATGTCCTTCACCACGTCGTCGATGCGCGGGTCGCCGGCATGCTTCTGGAAGGCCTCGAGCAGGTCGAGCTCGGAGTTCTCCTCAATCTCAACGTCGAGGTCATAGAGAGCACGGATAGGAGCGTTGCAGGCCAGGAAGTTGTTAGGACGGGGACCGAAGCTGATGATCTTCAGGTTCTGCAGACCGACGATGGCACGAGCGATGGGCACGAACTCGTGAATCATCTCAGCGCACTCGGCAGCGTCGCCAACGGGCTCCTCGGGGATGTAGGCGCGGGTCTTGCGCAGGCTCAGGGCCTGGCTGGCGTTCAGCATTCCGCAGTAAGCATCGCCACGACCGTCAATCAGGTCGTTCTGAGTCTCCTCGGCAGCAGCGCAGAACATCGTGGGACCCTGGAACCAGTCGGCAATCATGGTCTCGGAAATCTCGGGACCGAAGTTGCCAAGATAGACGCAGAGGGCGTTACAGCCGGCCTTCTTCACATCCTCAAGGGCCTGCTGGGCGTGAATCTCGCTCTCAACGATACAGATGGGACACTCGTAGATGTCGGCAGCGCCGAACTTCTCTACATACTTGGCAATCACGGCCTTGCGGCGGTTGACGGCCAATGACTCGGGGAAACAGTCGCGGCTCACGGCCACGATACCAATCTTAATTACAGGTACGTTTTTCATCTTCAAAAAGTATTTGTTAAGTAATGAAATTGTTTCAAGCCACAAAGTTACATCTTTATTGGCAAACCACCAAATTCTTTAGGAAAAATAACATTTCGCGCCAAAAAGCTTTCGCCTTTCAGATTATTTCCTTACTTTTGCACAACCTATGACAAGCTATCTGAACACAGAGAACATCAGCCGCAGCGAGGGTGGGGTAGAGTACCATCCGCTCAGGCCCTTTCTGCCCGACGGAGCCAAGGTGCTGTTCCTCGGCAGTTTCCCGCCACAGCGCAAACGCTGGTGCGTGGACTTTTTCTATCCGAACTTTATCAACGACCACTGGCGCATCGAGGGCCAGGTCTTTTTTGCCGACCGCAACCACTTCGTCGACCTTGCGGCCAAGCGGTTCAAGCTTGACGAAATAGTAGCTTTCTGTAAAGCAAAGGGCATCGCCTTCTTCGACACCTCTACCGCCGTGCGCCGCCTGAAGGACAATGCCTCCGACAAGTTCTTGGAAGTGGTCGAGGCTACCGACATTCCCGCGCTCATCGCCCGCCTGCCTCAGCTGCGGGCCATCGTCACTACGGGCGAGAAGGCCACAGAAACCATTTGCGCCTCGCTCCACATCCCCGAATCGCCCAAGGTCAACAGCTACGTCAACATTCCCGACTTCAGCCCCATCGTGCTCTACCGCCTGCCCTCATCGTCGCGTGCCTATCCGCTCGCCTTCGACAAGAAGGTTGCGGCCTATCGGCAGATGTTCCAGTTCGTTGGCGTTTAGAACAACGATTCTTTCTTGGTGCTGACCTTGACGAGCTTGCCGTTCTTCCACTTATAAGTCTCAATATAGATATCATTCACATCGCGGATAACACTCGTGATGGTCTTGTCATTCGAGCTGATGTCGGGTTCCTGCATTTCGTCGAATGTTTCCACAGGATAGAAGCGGCGGGTCTGGGGATTCCACACAAAAGCCTTGTAGAGCGACCTTCCGTGGTGGGTCAGTCCGATGAACA
>JAEEGJ010004016.1_pt1 | contig 51971 bp, 49 predicted proteins | sample 8958761 | NCBI WGS metagenome assembly JAEEGJ01 (sample SAMN16246546, study PRJNA631951) | gut metagenome | biome: gut microbiome; feature: rumen; material: RS-attached | host: Bos | place: Iran: Karaj | collected 2018-10
CTACTATGTCAATAGGTTTACGGTATTGATTTACCCTTTTACCTACTGTTATAATGGGTGATACAAGAATTCAGGGGGATATAGACATGATCTCAACCAAAGGAAGATATGGACTTCGCGTCATGATTGATCTCGCTCAGAACAATGACGGCAGTTATATTCCACTCAAGGATATAGCAGAGCGTCAGGAGATCTCCAAGAAATATCTGGAGATAATCGTAAAGCAGATGGTCGAAGGCGGCCTCATCAAGGGCTTAAGCGGCAAAGGCGGCGGCTATAAGCTCGTTAAGAAGCCAGAGAAGTATACTGTCGGCGAAATACTGACTCTTATGGAAGGAACTATCTGTTCCGTCGCGTGCCTTGCAGATAAGAATTACGACTGTCCAAGGCGCAAAAAATGCGAAACTCTTCCCATGTGGAAAGAGTTCGACGGTATAGTTCACGATTATTTATACAGTAAGAAATTAAGCGATCTGCTCTGATCCGTTCATCTCTTCAATAGTCTTCTTATACGCTCTATGTATAAGGATGCTTCCGATGATATCTACAACGAAAAAGAACTCTAAGATGATGCCCAGGACCATTCCGGCCTTTGGGCGTCTTTTACTTTTGATGGTAAAAATGATCATGTAGATGATGTCAGGCCAGCTCGTCATGAACATATAAAGATATGTAAGCACGACTCCCAAAAAGATCGTAAGAGGAATTGCGATCATAAGGAACGGATTAAATTCAGCCAAAACAGAAAGGCACCAGATCGTAACATTGATCAGAAAGAACGGGATCATTATGGCCTTGATAACGATTGACATCTTTGTATGTGGTTCTTCCTGCTTTGCAGCTCCGATGATCGCGAGTATGAATGAAACGAGATCCAATACTAACGCTACAGCCAGCAATATGCCTACAGCCGAGAGACGTGTATTGTCGAGTTCACCCCAGTTCTCTTCCAGTACGAATGCTCCGAAGAGCGGAACCGCTATCAACATCTGCATAACATAGAGAACAACTGTAGCAACTAAGATCACGATCTTAGAAGCTAACATAAAGTGCGTAGGGTTCTTTTGCGCACTGATTATCTTTCCTGTATGAACTTCCATTCCTGTCACCTTATTCCTTTTAGAAAAGACTTTATTTCTTCGTCTTTTCCATTTTCGATTATGTATTCTACTACATCTATTTTTCTTAAAACTTTGTCTAAAAGCGGTTTTTCTAAGGCATTTAGGAGTTCGATCATGCTTACCTGAGAATTATTTCTGATTCTCTTTAAGAGCTTTGTATCTTCCAGTTTTCTTTCTGCTTCACTCTTGGGATAGCCCTGTCCGAATGGCTCTGAGAAAAGCTTTGCAATCGTCTTTTCGAAGTTCTCCTCACCTGCCCAGGTGTACTCTTCGCCCAAAGGGAGCGACACTGCATTACCATCATTTATCTGCGCGAAAAGATATGCATCCTGAGGTGTCGGGATATACCCGCATAAGACACCCGGCATGCTATTGCACGCAAGCATCATTCCCTGACCGGAAGAACAGCCTGTGACGACAAAATCAACCGATTTGCTTGATAACAAAAGTCCGACCAGAATGGATATCTCTATATAGCTGAATTTGTTTTTTCATCCTCAGTACAGCCGAAGTTAATTACTTCAGCGTCAGGAGCATACTTCTTAACTGTGCTGTAGATCAGTTCATTCTTTCCGGACTGTGAACCGGCCTGTATAACTGCAATGATCAAAACTGTTCTGCGCCGTCCTTTAAGAGCTTGATATAAGTATTGTGTCTGGATAATAATCCGTGGATATCACGGACCTGGTTATCGCCTACAACGCAGATGTAATCGCTGTTCTGATATGCCTCCACTTTGCCTTTGGGCGCGAACAACTGTCCGGTTATCATGTTTTTGTCAGCATCCAGGAAAACAACATATCTTCTCGGATTATTAAAACTGTTTTTGGTAGTATCGTAATTAACGTAAGCAATATCTTTTACGTTCCACATCTTGAAAGTGGTGTCTCTGTTAACGATGACTTCTCCGGCTTCTGTAACCATTACTCCGGCTGCACCGTCAACATACTTGTGCTCTCTTTTGAACTGCTCTACGAACTTTTCTGCGTTTCTTTTTCTTCCGCCGCTGCATGCAATACCAATGATTATCATAACAACCGCAGCACCTACAAATGCGTATTTAAGCAGAGTATAAGTATCCATAATTCCTCCCCATACTAAATGCGTAAGCTAAGCCAATTCACCGATACGATTATAACATTTAAACCGTTATCACTTTCACAAATCATCAGGTGATAATGATAGAATATAAAAGTTGGTTTAAGGCAAGTCGGCACTTACGGGGAAAACAGAATCATGGACATACTCTTTTCGCAGGGTTCTTCAAAGAAGACAATAGCATTACCGAAGGAAACAATTAAAGATCTGGCATTGGAAGATATCGCAGCTTACGCGTGTTCCATGAAGGAAGACCGTGAGATCGTAATGAAGATATTCTCACAGATACCTTCCGAACCTGATGACATAAGATTCAGGAGCAGCATCGTTCAGGACCTGATCGGCAACAAAGAACTGTGCGATAAGATCAGCAATTGCTCCCACGACATCATGGCACTCAAATACTATGGCGGAAGCTATAAGCAGATGAGGAGAAATGAGACCAACCTCTATAACCTTTTAGAAGACATCAGAGAACTGATAGTTTTTACCAACGTAACCGAGAAGCTCGCAACCTGCCTCCATGAACATAAAATCAAATCTGAAGGTCTGATAAGACTCCGTGAAGATCTTGATAAGACCGTAAATTCGAAAAACTTCTGCGCATTGAAGAAGGATCTCGAAGACATGAAGAACGATCTGGGCGGCGTGCAGGCAGCCTATGTTGCTGTTAACTTCACGACTGATTTCAATATTGAGAGTGTCGCAGCGATAGAATTCGTTCCCCATAAACTAGTTTCTAAATATGGTGTTATTGAAAGGCTCACCGCAATGAACCTGATCTCACCTTTCGAGACGGGAACCAAGCTCGGAAGAGCTCCTGATCCGCTTCTCCAGGCTATAGCTCCGAAGCTCCAGAAGCACTTAAAGAAGCACTTCAGCGATATACAGAAGACATTTACCAAATATGCCGATTGCGATACCAAAGAGCTCACCGGCATGTACGAAGGCCTGACGTTCTATCTTGCAATGGCCAGATTCGGCAGAAGTCTTAAAGACAAGGGTTATGACATCTGCTTCCCTGTCATCGATGAGAATGTAAGGTTCGACATCAAGGGATTATACAATTTAAGGCTTGCGGTCGAAGGTGTACAGGACATCGTAAAAAATGATTTCGCCTTCCAAGAAGACGAGCGTATATTTATCCTCACAGGTCCTAACAGAGGAGGTAAGACGATAATCGAACAGGCTATAGGAATCGCTTCTGTTATGGCTTCACACGGACTGTTCGTTGCTGCGGACTCCTTTACCGGAATGCCTTTTACAAATATCCTTACGCACTTCCCTATTGATGAGAATCTCACGATCAATTACGGCCGTCTGGGTGAAGAAGCAGTAAGGGTCAAGGATATCGTAAGCCAGTCAGATAACAACACTCTCATTCTCTTTAATGAGACTTATTCAACTACATCATCCTCAGATGGTGTTTACCTTGCCAGAGACCTCATAAGAGTCCTTAAAGAAAAGGGCTCATACGTCATCTTCAATACACATCTTCACGATCTCGCAAAGGAGATTCCCGAGATGAACAAATGGAACGGTCAGGGAGACATCATCAGCATCATAATGGAACGTAAAGACGATAAGAATACGTTCATGCTAAAGCGCGCCGAACCTGACTGCTGCTCTTATGCGAGAGATATTGCTCTCAAGTACGGCATAACTTACGAGCAGATGACTGATAAGTAATAATTCTGTGGCAATGAGGCAAGCCGCCTTTTATATTGTTAAATCACGCATATAATGGTTCAAGGGATAAAAAGGAGAACCGTTATGAAAAATTGCTTTACTAAGATCGCAGCCTGTATTCTGGTTGTGTCCATGGCACTGCCTTTGGCATCGTGCAAAAAGAATGAATCCAAGGGTGTGGATAGCAGGAGCAGCAGCGGCAAAAAGATCGAAGCTGATACGCCCTGGTTTGACAGCAGAATATTGAAGATCGACCAGGGAATTGACCCGAACAGATCCGTTGATGTTTTAGATCAGACTATGCTCGGTTGTGATGATGAAAAGATCATCATTCTATCGACCGGAACATATAGTCTGCCTGAATCTGTCGACTGGAACAGCATCAACATGCGTGATTACAATATTTTCAACGTTACTGTTGTTGACAGAAATTCCGGCAAGACGATCAGGAGCATCAATATGCTCGATGGTTTAGATCCCAAAGATAACATCAACAGCGCCAAATATTCCAAAGGAAAAATATATGCACAGTTCATCAAGGTCATTGATGATGTAACCGGTACTTACGAGTATTACGAGAATGAGTACGATCCTCTTACGGGTGTTGTTACAGACACGCACAGCTATAACCCTTACCAGCCTGATTTTATTCATTCGGTCGTTGTTAACGGATACAGTATCGATGCTGAGTCTGTCTGGAATGCCGACGCCAATGAAGGCGGCTATATTCTTCATTTAACTTCACCGGACGGCAAGACAAATGAAGTCGAGCTTACAGAAAATAACCCCGGACTGAGTTTCATTTATTTCTTCGCCAAAAAGGACGACAAGACTGTCATTATTCCGGCAAAGACTGATGTCGACGTTTTCTACGAGCTAGACCTTACTTCAATGAATATCACCAAAGCAGATGCCAAAGAATACGAATGGCTCGACCTGACCATGTGCGGATTAACGGTCAACGGTTCTGACGGTTTTGTCTATACCAAGACTTCAGATGGTATCTTAAAGCTCAACTTCGAAAAGAAGATGATGGAAGAATACTTCAATTTCAGTTATTGCGGAATCAACAGAAATACGCTTGAAGCCCTTGGAATCAGTGATGTTAACGGAGATTCGATCATGCTTTCTGGCAGTGACACTTCTACATTCTCTTATGCGGAAAGCCCTTCGAAAGTCAGATTTACCGCGATCGAACTTACAAAAGCAGCAAAGAACCCGCATGCAGGAAAGACCATCCTCGAGCTCTATTCCGCAACAGAATATTCGACCGGCGAGATCGGCAATGCCATCCTCAAGTTTAATGAGACCAACGGCAGTTACTATATCGTAGTAACCAACCGTTATGATCCCACGGATTATACGGAAATGATGTCTGCAACCAGCAACGACGATTATTTTGTAGCTGAACTTAACAGCAATTCAAAACTGAGCGACAAGCTCGCGATAGATATCATGAACGGCGACGGTCCGGACATACTTCTTAACGTAGGTTCATTCGGGCAGCTTTGCAACAGCAGTTATCTTGCTGATCTTACGCCTTTCGTCGGCAATCTTGATTCTTCCAAATACTATACTAACGTTATCGACATCTCTAAAAAGGACGGCAAGCTATATAATCTTCCCGTCTGTTTCACCATTAACGGAATCCAGACTTCTCCTGATAATGCCGGTGCTTCAGGCGTCGGATTTACGACAGCAGAATATGAGAAATTCTTAAAGAGCACTCTAAACGGCGAAGACATCATCACCTACGGCCAGGCCTACTATTTTGCAAAGGTCTTCAACGGGATGTCTGATAAGTTCATCAAGAACGGCAAAGCGGATTTCTCAGGTCCTGAATTTGCCGAACTCGCAAGATTCGTCAAAGAAAACGTCCGCGAACGCGCAGTATCCTGGGGTGATTTCACTTCAAGCTACCAAAACAATTCCGAAACTGAGGCTGTTGCTATAACAACACAGTGTTTCGGCGCGGGTGGATATTTACCTTCCATTGCACAATACTGGGGTGCTACAGCTATTCTCGGCTACCCTTCAGCAGACGGCCGTGGTCCTTTGCTAGCACCTTACATCTCCGTATCTGTCTCAGCACAGGCAGCAGATGTAAATGCCTGCGGAGAATTCGTTAAGATCCTGTTATCAGATGACATACAGACTTCCATCGCCATGAGTAACAGTTTTGTATTAAGCCGCGAAGCTTTCCGCAAAGGCTCTGAAGCCGCCCTCAATTATTTTAACGGCGTAGGTTACGACGTATACTTCGGTGGAGGCAGCGCTCCCGATCACCGCGTTGTTTTCTCGCCGAATAACATCGATGATCTCGAAAAGATAATCATGACGTGCTCCGGCATCGACTCAGTCGACGGACCCATCAGCATGATCCTGATCGAAGAGATGCCTTCTTATTTTTCCGGCCAGAAGGATCTGGCTTCTGTTGTAAAGATCGCCCAGGACAGAGCTCAGAAAGTCCTGGATGAGCGCGGATAAGATTAGCTTATAAAATTGCTTTTTGAATACCGTCCCATACCAGGACGGTATTTTTATGCCTCCGTCCTCCTGCCTTTCCAAATTGCATATTGACACTTATGGTAAAATGTACCATAATACAAGTGGTTAAGATAACCATAAGGAGGAGCAGCCATGAAAAACAATAAGCGTTCAACCAAAGAAGAGATCGAGTTCCTTAAGAAGTACGATGCTTCAGAATTCGAGCGTCCTTCAGTCACAGCAGATATTGTGGTACTCACGCTGGATTCCTCCGATGATCTCTCAATACTTCTGATCAAGCGAGGAGAATATCCGTATAAAGGCTGTTGGGCAATCCCGGGAGGTTTTCTCCAGGCAGGCAAAGAATCGATTGATGAAGCTGCTGCCAGAGAATTAAAGTCAGAGACAAACATAGACAACGTCTATTTAAAGCAGCTCTACACTTTCGGCAATTTGGGAAGAGACCCCAGAACAACCGTCATATCAGTCGCATACACCGCGCTTGTTCCAAAGCATATGCTCGACATAAAGGCCGGTGACGATGCTCAGGATGCAAGGCTTTTTAAGATAAAGTACGACGTTAACGGAATCGTCTTCACCAATGAAGGATTAACCATAACAGAGAGCGATCTGGCTTTCGATCACAACGAGATAATCAAGATGGCGATAACCAGATTGAGAAACAGAATAGATTACGAAGATGATGCATTCAATCTTTTAAAGAACAAGAACGAATTCACCATCTCAGAGCTCAAGAGGATCTACGAGACGATCAAGAACAAGTCATTGGATCTGCCGAATTTCAGAAAGACTTTCTTAAGAGATTATGTCTCATCAGGCAAGGCAACTGATCTCGAGAAGACCGTCATATCAAAAGGAAAACCGGCAAGGCTATACAAACTTAACGAGGAATAAAAGATGGGTAAGATACAGGGATTTTACGGCGGAAAGTTTATGCCGATGCATAAGGGCCACCTTTACTGCATCGATACCGCAGCGAGAATGTGTGACCACGTTGTAGTCATCATGTTCATCAACGGCGATGACGAGCTCAGGATCCTTAAGACCAATCACGATGAGATGCTCTCAGTAGAATCACGCATAGAACAGCTTAAAAGAGTGTGCGCCCTCTACCCTAATGTCGAGTTTCAGATAATAGACGACAACCCATTAAGAGGACCTGACGGCGAAGAAGACTGGGACAAAGAAACACCGCTCGTAAGGCAGTATGTACCGCATATGGATTATGTTTACTCGAGCGAGCCGCAGTACGGAGAATACTTCTCAAGGGCATATCCGGAAGCAACTCACATCATCGTCGATGCAGAACGCAAAACTTACCCTATAAGCGGAACAATGATAAGGGCAATGGAAATCTTGGAGGAACGAAAAAAATGGATGGTATAACAGCAAACATAAAAGAAAAAGAAGCGAATATATTCGTTAAGATCGGCAGGGCTTTTAAGAGCCTTAAGTGGTACGAGATAGTAATGTGCGTCATTATGCTCGGAATCTCCATCTACTACGCAATAGAGCCTCAGGAAGGCACACCGCAGTGGCTTGCGATAATCAATTTCATTTCCGGCCTTTGCGGCATCATGTGCATCTTCTTCTGCGCTAAGGCAAACAGAATGAACTTCCCTTTCGCGATGATCAACACGATCGTTTTCGCGATCTACCTGGGATACTTCGGAATATGGGCAACATTCTGGCTCGAAGTAATCGTTTATACACCACTTAACATCTACAGCTGGGTCAACTGGTACAAGCACAAGGACGAAGACGATAAGCTCCTTGCAAAGTCCAAAGTCCTTAAGTGGTGGCAGCACCTGATCGTTGCAGGAGCGATCATCGCACTGACAGTCCTGGTCTACTACGCACTCAGCTTCTGGGCCGGCAATACATGGATGAAGTTCGCTACTCAGTACGGCTGGAACGTAACAGCCATGAAGTGGATCGACGCAGCGATCTTTGCAATCGGCATTGTAGCAAGCCTTCTTGAAGCATTCAGATACAAAGCCCAGTACGGTTGGTGGATCGTAACAGACATTATCGCAGTAGCACAGTATGTCTTAAAGGGCGATCCGGTCTACGTCACAAAGAAAACGATATATCTCATCGAAGCTTTCGTCGGTATCAGGAACTGGGGCAAGCTCGCTAAGAAGAACATTAAGAACGAATAGTTTGATTACCGGTTCATATTCCCGGGAAGGAGGACCTATAACATGTTTAAAACATTATGCAAAAACAAGTTGGCCTTCCTTATAGATTGCGGTTACAGCTTCTGGCTGGAATGCAAAAGTCCTGACTACGAGAGGATTGCATGGAGGAATAAGGATGTAATCATCACCGTGGACCATACGAGTTACGAATTCGCGTTGGAAATGGACATTTACATTCACGGGAAGCAGGTTGATGAAAACAAGTTGTTCAGCGAAATAAGTCTTCCCTTCAGGCCCAGGTACGAATACTGCGGCGCCGGAATGGAAAAAGGAATTGCCTACTTTGCTGAAGCCTTGGATAAGCTCATCAACGTTACCTATTGGCAGGATTATGACGGCTTGGCCAGGAAACTCGAAACCACGACCGAGCCGCCCCCGCCACAACTCCACGATTACTATCTCGAGACGGCAGACCAGGCATATCTCTCAGGCGATTTTGCACAGGCAGCGCATTTCTACAAGCAGTCTGATGCTTTCATGAATAAGCTACAGAGAAAAAGATATGCGAGAGCTCTTTCCAAGATCCAGAAAGCTGGAGATCCAGTTCCTCAGTTAAACGGGTTTTCAGCCAAGGACGCATACTTCCTTTATCTGCTGATCGACCTTGAACTTGCAGAAAGATTTGGAGAGATCGTCCTTCGCGATTTCAAAGGCGGAGAAGGATATGAGATCTACAAAAAGCTGAAAGAGAATTTCGGTGACAGACAGAAACTTAAGGGCATGTTATCTCCACTGTTCACAGGCTGCACGAATCATCACATGAACAAAGACATGAATCTGTCTGAACCAAATTGTAAGTTTATCGACTGTATGGTTCAGCTCTACAAGGCAGAAAAGCTCACTATAGATGAGATCGCAGCAATGCTCAAAAAAGCGGGAGCAATATCCGGTTGTTATGCTTTCAAGATCATCGCAAAGTGCCACGCCAAAGGAGAAGAAGGTAACATGGACAGAAAAGAATTTGAGAGCGCTCTGGAAGGATTCCTCGATAAAGGAAAGTTCAGTTTCGGCAACCGGGATATAGATATACTCGCAGACCCAAACAGCGCATTGATCAGAGGAAGCAATCAGGCTCCGTCGATGAAAAAGATAGACAGTATGCTTAACTCCAATTTCGATAATGACATCACTCTTTTGGAATGCTGGGGACCTGAGCAGATGTGCGTTTTCAAGATGGTGTACTTCTACTTTCCAAAAGATTTACTGATCACAATAGAATGCGAGCGCGGCATCATCGCCTTCACCATAGAAGACAGGAACGGCAATATCTTCAATCCGCAGGATCTTGATACTGAAGCAAACTACTACCACTATGAAGATGTCGACAAGGACATAAAGCAGCTTGTCGATCTGACATGCAAAGCAATAACCACAGGTGCAGTTAATTTTTGAGAACAGGAGGCAGAATATGGAAAACCATGAAGAGAAAGCTCTAAAACTGTTAGAGCAGCACGAGAACAAACAGATTAACGACGTACAGTTCTTACGTGAATTCGGAAAAACCAAAGTATGGTATTCAACCCCATACGGTGACCACAAAGACGGCGGTTCCAGATTATTCCTTGTCCCTGGTCCCGATAACACCGGATACCTGCCGTTGTTCTCCACACAGGAGCGTGCAAAGGAGTTTTTCGAAAAGGCCGGCCGCGAAGGATACCTGCTTATCTATTCTGAATTCCACGAAGTACTGAAAACGACACGGACAGTAAACCAGGGAAAGACGCCTGTAAAGATCGGCGCAATAGTCGATCCGGGTTACTTCGGGATTACAGTTGATGTAGCAAATCTTGATGCCGTTATCGACATAACAAGATGACAGATTATCCGATGAAATAATACAAAGTTAAGAGCACAGCGAGGAAAATGACATTTACGACAGTGAATGCACCGACGTAGCTGATGCTCTTTTCCTTTGCCTTAGGGAGCGCTGCATGGAACTTATATGTAATAAGGCTTGCCATGCTCGCGATAAGAGTTCCGAGACCTCCTAAGTTCGTACCGATAACCAGAGCATCTCCATTGTCCGTAAATACTGACAGTAGGATCGCTGCAGGAACGTTGCTTATTACCTGTGAGGAAACGATCGCGGTAAGCGCAGGTGACTTTTCGACGATCTTCGATATTGCTTCGTAAACTGCATCGATCCTTCCCATGTTGCCTACGAAAACGAAGAAGAATACGAATGTGATAAGGAGCGTATAATCAACACCCTTAAATGCTTTTCTGTCCATAATGAGCATTACCACAGCGAGCACTGCAAATGCGATCAGGAAGTGGATAACTCTTAAGACGACCAGAAGGCTCAAAACGAAGAGCACTGTGCAGATTGCAAGTTTTATTACGGATATCTTCTTTTCTTCGGTCTTCTTTTCGTGCCGGATCTTCATATCCTTGCAGAGGATAAATACTGCGATAGTAACGAGCACGAGAGAACATAAAGAATACGGCAGGACCAATGCCAGGAAGTGTCCTATCTCCATGTTGTAGTACGTGTAAAGATAGATGTTCTGAGGGTTTCCGATCGGTGTCTGCATGCTTCCCAGATTGGTTGAGACAGTCATTAAGATCAAAGTGAAAGTCAGAGTTCTCCTGTCGTCGAATGACTTCATGAGCGCGATCGCGAAAGGCACGAGCGTTACGAGCGTTACGTCATTTGTGAGGAGCATTCCCATGAAGAATGCAAGCCAGACGAGGATCAGGGATACGAGCCTTGATGAATTGACTTTGGACAAGAGCTTATTTGTGAGCTTATCGAAAACTCCGAGAATAACGAGTTCAGATACGACAAGCATCATGCAGAACAGGATCGCGAGAACCCTGAAATCGATATATTCAAGATACTTTTTGTCAGGTGAGACAAAGAAACAGGATACTATCGCAAGTATCCCGGAGATGAAAAAAACAGGGTCTTTCTTGATTCGTTCCAACATAGCGACACGATTGTACACCCGTACGCCTTTGTTGTCGCTGATTATTTATGACAATCTGATAAAAAAATCGCCCACAAGTTGTGGGCGATTTCAATAATTTATTAGTGAAGATAAAGTCTCTCAAACTCTTCGATCTGGACCGGCTTGCTGAAATAGTAGCCTTGTATGGTCTCGCATCCTAATTCCTTAAGTCTTCTTACCTGGGCCGCGTTCTCTGCGCCTTCTGCAAGAGTTGTAAAGCCGAGTTCTTTTGCAAGAGAAATGATGTGGCTTATTACTACTACATCTTCCTTCTTCTCATGTTCCAGACCGAGCTTATCGACGAAGCTCTTGTCGATCTTAAGCGTATCAAGAGGCATCTCGGTCAAAAGAGACAAAGAAGAATAACCGGTACCGAAGTCATCCATTGAGATCTGGAAACCTTTATCACGGAGTTCTTCGAGGATACCCATCATGTGGTCCATGTCTTCGTAAGTAGCGCTCTCAGTAAGCTCGAATTCAATGTAGTGATGGTCAACATGATAGCTGTCAACGATAGAAACGAGATGATCAATGAGGTTCTCAAAATAGAACCTGCTCCTTGAAAGGTTAACAGAAACCGTATAGAGGTTCTTGCCTTCTCTCTTCCATCTTGCCAGAGTCTCGCAGGACTTTTTCAAGACAATATCATCGATCTTTCCGATAGATCCGTCCCTCTCGAAGAAAGGAACGAACTTAACCGGAGACAAGATGTCCTCCTGTCTGTAATTCCATCTTACGAGTGCTTCAATGCCCTTCAAGACAGGAGAATCACCCGTAATATCATACTTAGGCTGGAAATAGACCATGAACTCGTCATTTGAAACGGCATTATCCATGGACGCCTTGATGTAATTACCCCAGGAGATGTCATCATGCATCTTATCCGTGAAGATGGTGATCTCCGTCTTATTCATGTTCTGACCCAAAGACTGGGCGAGCTTTGCCGCATCTGCTACACGGTTGCCGTTAAGGATCGTTCTCTGCATTGGAACAACGCCGACTCTGTAGTAGATCTTATAGTTAGGATCACCATCGAAATAAGAGAGTTTTTCGAAGAAATCCTGTAGGCATTCGATCATCTCATCCTCAGGCATGTCTTCGATCATCATGGCGAAATTATCGTTGTGGCATCTGGCACTTGCATAGACAAATTCAGCCTCGTTCATCGCTTTAACAATGTTACAAAGCACTCTGTTAGCGGCAATATGGCCATACACCTCATTAATGACCCTGAATTCCTTGATGTCGAAATGGACGAACGCATAATCGTTGATTCCATAGTCCATCGGCATCTCAAGGAAGGCCTGGAGGTGGTTCCAGTTGTAATGTTTTGTGATCGGATCGAAAAACGACTGCCTATAAAGAGTCTTCTTTTTCAGTGCATCCATGTCATCATTGATGATGGCAGCAGCACGGTCGATATCGACCTTCCATTCGTAGAGGATCCTCTCTTTTCTCTCGCTCTCGAAAATTCCTATGACTTCCGTCTCTTCCTTGATCGAGAGGTCGGAATAAGATCTGTGGGCATCGTCATCCAGAGCGATCTTTTCGAAGATCTCCCTTATTGCATCCTTGTCTGTCGGAATGCCGTCGTCGACTTCAACAGAGTAAAAAAATGTGCCCTCAAGCTCAATGTACTTAAGGTCATCCGGATAACGGACGCGTTCATCGCCTACTCTGTATTCGATTCCGATTACGAATCTGCCGAGCTGCTTTACATAGAAAACGCCAACGTGATCGTAAGTTCCGAAAGCACCTTCGAACTTACTGACAGCTTCAAAAGGCGTTCCTTTGCGGAAAGCTTCGATCTGCTCTGACGTTGCATCAGAATAATACAAACGTCTGTAAGGCTTGTACAGCTGATTGAGTTTGTTTACGAACATAATAAATCCCCCCTATCCCTAAAAGGATTATTTTATTTATTATATCAGACAAAAATGTAAGATTTCTATACTTTGCCATGCAATCCGCTGAACAAAACAGTAACTAAAAACTGGCCGTGATACAATTAGGTTATTCATACGGAAGCGGTATTTAAGATGACAACTTTCTCGCATTTCTGTCCTGAGCACATAGGGATGCTCTTAGTCATCGCAGCAGCGGTTACCATAGGACTTCTGATCTTAAGACGAAGCCCGGAAGATAATGCGCGCAAAGCCGTAATCGTCCTGTCCGTTGCCCTGTTCCTTGGTGAAGCACTTCAGGATATTTTTCTCTTAAGTGAAGGAAGAAATTATTTAGATCTTCTGCCTCTTCACCTTTGCAATCTCGGGATCTTCGTAAATCTTCCGGCAGCATTTACACGCGGTAAGATCCGTTCTTTCTTTGCAGAGATATCTCTGGTCCTTATCATGCCCGGAGCAGTCAGCGCACTTCTTTTCCCGGACTGGACATATAAGCCCTTCTGGTCTTACCTTCCAATGCTCTGTTTTTTCACGCACACGCTTCTCGTTTTTATCCCATTGGTCTTCCTTGTCAGAAAGACTGTACGGGTGTCTTTCAAACACTTCTGGTATCCATGCTTATTCCTCGCGCTTACTGTGCCTCCGGTTTATTTCCTGAACCTGCACGCAGGCGAAAATTACATGTACCTTATGTATCCGCCGGAAAGTTCTCCTCTGGAGTGGATACATAATTTGACCGGCGATACATACTATATCGCCGGCCTTGCAGGTTTGATCTTATTGATCATTATGTTGGAATATGGAATTTATTCTCTCGTAAACTTTCTTAAGAGAAAGTAATGACCCTGTCTAAGATTCCTTTCATCTTTCCTATTGCAATACCATAGTTGGTCATCGGTATGCCCTGGTCTTTAGCCTTTTGGTAACGGCTGTTAACTTCAGTCTCTCCCAGCATGCACGCACCGCAGTGGATAATGAGATCGTACCCGGAAAGGTCTTTGGGGAACTCGAGACCGGACGTGAACTTAAAGTCAAAATCAATTCCGGTATATTCCCTGATCCATCCGGGAAGTTTTACCGTTCCGATATCTTCACACTGGCGGTGATGGGTACAGCCTTCGCTGATCAGGATCTTTGCGCCGTTCTCTAATCTGTCGAGCATATTTGCGCCTTCGATCGACTGATCTAATATGCCCTTAAACCTTGCCATCAGGATAGAAAAAGACGTGAGCGGGATCTCCTTCGGAACTATCTTTGACACCTTCGCAAAAGCCTGGCTGTCAGTAATTACCATTCTTACTTTACCGACTTTTTCGAGCGCAATAGAGAGCTCGGTATCCTTGACTACGACAGGGATAGCGCCCTTGCCTAAAAGGTCTCTTATTACCATCTGCTGAGGCAGGATAAGACGGTCTTTAGGAGCGGACTTATCGATCGGAACTACGAGTACGACCAGGTCACCCTCTTCAACAAGGTCAGATACCAGAGGACGGGATTTGCGCTGACTGATAATGACAGCTACCTTCTCCTTTAATTCCTCTATGCCCTCGCCTTTCAGAGCGCTTACAACCATTGCATTTTCAGGAACAACTGTTGTGCCGAGATCGCTCTTATTGATTACAACAAGATGAGGTATCTTACGCTTTTTAAATTCATCAATAAGTTGCTTCTCGTCATCGCCCATTCCGATGCTGCCGTCAACAACAAGGATCGCGATATCGGTCTCATCAAGAACTCTGATACTTCTCTCGATTCTCTGGTTTCCGAGCGCTCCCTCATCGTCGATGCCGGGAGTGTCAATTATAACTACAGGACCTAAAGGCAGCAGTTCCATCGTCTTTCTGACAGGGTCCGTAGTCGTGCCCGCCACATCAGAAACTATGGACAGTTCCTGTGATGTGAACCTGTTTACGAGGCTTGATTTGCCTGCATTGCGGCGCCCGAAAAATGCAATGTGTGTGCGTTCCATGTTTTACCTCTTAAAGTTGCATTAAGACTATGTTTTTGAGTTAAATACGGCATTATCAGAATCTGAAGTCGCGCTCTCCATTTTCGATTGCTACGAGTCTGTCGCGGAGGACTGCTCTTGCCTTCTCGTTTGTTACGTCAGGAATGTTCTTCTCGATAAGCTTTTCGCCGACTTCGCGTGTCTCGGGAGATGCGTAGTCAACCAGGTATTCCTTCAATGTCATGAGTGCGTTCGGCAGGCAGCAGTTCTGGATCTGCTTAGCTTTGCAGAGAGCCATAAATCTGTCGCCGGTTCTGCCTTCTCTATAGCATGCTGTGCAGAATGAAGGAACATAATCCATGTCGATGAGCCACTTCATTACCTGGTCCAATGTACGTGTGTCGGAAACGTCGAACTGTGCTGTCTCGTCAACTCTCTCTTCGTGTGTATAGCCACCAACAGATGTTCTGGAACCGCCGGAAATCTGTGAGATACCAAGGTGCAGAACGCGCTCTCTGGACTTCTGGGACTCACGTGTTGAAACGATCATGCCTGTGTAAGGAACAGCGATTCTGATGCATGCTACGATCTTTGCGAAAGTATCGTCATCAATAGCATTGGAGAAATCGTTAACGTCAATATCGTCTGCGGGGCAGAGTCTTGGAACTGAGATCGTATGAGGACCAACGCCGTGAACAGCCTCCAAGTGCTCAGCGTGCATGAGGATTCCTGCGAACTCATAACGGTACTTATCAAGTCCGAAAAGAACGCCGAGACCAACGTCATCGATACCGCCTTCCATAGCTCTGTCCATAGCCTCTGTGTGGTAAGCGTAATCGTGCTTAGGTCCTGTCGGATGGAGCACCTCATAAGATGCCTTGTGGTATGTCTCCTGGAAGAGGATATATGTACCGATTCCTGCCTCGTGGAGCTTTCTGTAATTCTCAACTGTAGTAGCAGCAATATTAACGTTTACACGTCTGATAGCGCCGTTCTTGTGCTTGATAGAATAGATCGTCTTGATGCTCTCAAGGATATATTCGATAGGGTTATTAACAGGGTCTTCGCCTGCCTCGATAGCAAGTCTCTTATGGCCCATATCCTGCAGAGCGATTACCTCGTCACGGATCTGGTCCTGTGTGAGCTTAACTCTCGGAATAGTCTTGTTCTTTCCGTGATAAGGGCAGTAAATGCATCCGTTGATGCAGTAGTTGGATAAGTAAAGGGGCGCGAAAAGAACGATTCTGTTTCCGTAGAAATCCTTCTTGATCTGCTCTGCAAGAGCATAGATCTCTTCGTTCTTCTCAGGAATGTCGCAAGCGAGCAAAACAGAGGCGTCTCTGTGTGAAAGACCCTTTCTCTCTCTTGCCTTCTCTAAGATCGCGTCAATTACTTCAATATTGCTCTTGTTCTCGTCAGCATACTTAAGAGATTCCAAGATCTCGCTGTCATCGATAAATTCTTCTGCCTTCATTGATTTAGGATCGTACATTTTATTTACCTTCTTTCATGTCTAAATATTTGATGTTGTCACCTCTGTCAGTGACGATCTCGTAGCCTATACTGCTTATCCTGTTCTTCAAGCAATTCATGCATTCCGCGGCTTCCTCGCCGGTGCATATCTTGTTGTCGTACAGGGCATATTTCTTTCTGACACCAACGGGCGATAAGTTCGGCATAACTACATTCGCGCCTGCCAGGATTCCAAGTTCTCTTCCTCTCGGATCAATCGTTCCCAGTGCTGTTGTTGCAGGAAGCAGGACCGTCGGAAGCATCAGTCTTATAACGCTTAACAGGAACAGTGTGAGATTCAGATCTCCTGCTTTCTCGTCTGCGAAAACCGTATCCTTATGCGGTATGAAGGGACCGATGCCGATCATCTCCGGATCAAGCTTTTTAAGGAACACTAGATCATCTGCGATGTTATCAACGGTCTGGTAAGGCGAGCCTACCATGAATCCCGCACCTGTCTGGAAACCGATCTTCTTCAGGTTATAAAGACACTGCTGTCTGTTTTCTGCAGAAAGGTTTTCCGGATGGAGTTTTCTGTAGTGGTCAAAGTCTGCTGTCTCGTGCCTTAGAAGATATCTGTCTGCGCCTGCATCGAAAAAGGCTTTGTAAGATTCATAGCTCTTCTCGCCTATCGAAAGTGTCACTGCGCAGTCAGGGTGTTCTTTCTTGATCGACTTTATGATGTCCACCATCATGTCGTCCGTATAGAACATATCCTCGCCGCCCTGCAAGACTATCGTCCTGAAGCCTAAGCCATATCCGTAGGAAGCGCATTCGACTATCTCTTCTTTGGATAATCTGTAGCGCTCGGCATTCTTGTTTCCGCACCTGATACCGCAGTAGTAACAGTCGTTCCTGCAGTAGTTCGTGAACTCGATAAGGCCTCTTACGTAGACTTTGTTTCCGTAGTACTCTTGTGCAGTTTGCGTAGCTCTTTTTGCAAGTTCAGACTGTATCTCAGAGTTACGGTTTTCGAGAAGCGTGATGATCTCCTCACGGTTCAGATCGCCCGTGTCACAAAGTTTATGGATTATGTCTTGGATTTCAGTCATTCTTGGCAAGTCTCGAATATGTTATCTTTGCCGATACGCCGTCGAGCATGCCGAGCTTGCCGGATACCGAACTGATCAGATTCTCGGGTGCGTCAACGACGACACTGATAATGGAGATATTCCTCTCTTTGTATGGAATACCCATCCTTCCGACGACATAATCCCTGACTTCGTGGAGTATGTCATTAATCTGTGCAACTGAATCGGGATTCTCGACAATAATGCCGATAATAGCAACTCTCGTCTCCATTTGACCTCCTTTCACTCATTCGAGTAAACAAGGTTCTGAAGCAAATAAGTATTTAGATTTACTTAAAGCCTTCCGTGTCAGGACGAACCTTCCACATTCAGAACTGTTGATGATAAGGTAACATCTCGGGAAGGCAAAAGCAATCAGCATGACCTGTTATTCAAAAATAAGTCATGTTTCATAAGAATTATGGGTTGTTTCCTGTAGTTGGGATGAATGACTGGTAACTGCTTTTGGCACATAAGGCCCGTTTGGGCGGCGGTTTTGACGGCTATAGCCGTTCATATAGCCGTCATTTTTGCTGTTTTGGGATGTTTGGGCGGCGGTTTGGGCGGCTATAGCCGTTCTTTTTGCCGCTCGAATTCAACATGGTTTAAAATCCAAGTTAAAAACCAGGCGCTGCCCGAAATTTTGCCTGGATTATAAAACACAACTTAAGAAACAGATTTCTTCTTTCCGACCATAACCCGCTTAGCGAGCTTAAGATAGATCTTCTGCCACCAGGGTCTTAAATGCTTGTCGGCTTCTACGAGCTTTTCCCTGATCGGGATGCTCTGAGGGCAGTGCTGCTCGCACTTTCCGCACTTAACGCACAAAGAAGCGTCGGCGGGGGTCATGCGCAGAGCAACGGTCTGGAAATACTCCAAACGGCCGGAGCTCTTATTCTCCGAATACATATGGTTATAGCAGGAAAATATGGCAGGGATATCAACGCCCTTGGGACAAGGCATGCAGTATCTGCAGCCTGTGCAGTTGACCTTGGTGCTCTCAATGATGTAATTCCTGATCTTGGCGATGAAAACCTTTTCCTCGTCGCCGAACTCGCCGGGCTTTACTTCTGATGCGATGCGGCAGTTTTCTTCGATCATTTCGATGGAATTCATACCCGATAAAACACATGTGATCTCAGGCTGGTTCCAGAGCCACCTGAATGCCCACTCGGCAGGAGATCTGCCGTGGCGCTCATTAGCGATCTCTTTCTTTGCTTTTTCAGGCAGGAGGTCTACTAACTTGCCGCCTCTTAAAGGCTCCATGATGCACACCTTAACGCCCTTCTTTGCCGCAGCTTCAATGCCGGCACGGCCTGCCTGTGTGTGCTCATCCAGGTAATTGTACTGAACGAGGCTCAGCTCCCAGTCGTAATCGTTAAGGATGCTTAAATATGTCTTGGTATCGCCGTGGAAAGAAAAACCGATGTGCCTTATCTGGCCGCTCTTCTTTTTCTCTTCTATCCACTCTAAGATGCCCAATTCTTTTAATTTTTCCCACTGGGCATAGTCTGTCATGTGATGCATCAGATAATAGTCGACATAGTCGGTCCTGAGGCGCTTAAGCTCCTCGTCGAAATACTTGTCCAGGCCAGCCCTGTTCTTAATGAGATATTGAGGGAGCTTTGTAGCAAGATTGATCTTATCCCTTATGCCGTTTTTTTCGATGATGCGGCCGACGAGATCTTCGTTGCCGGGATAGATGTAGGCTGTATCAAAATAATTGACGCCGAGTTCATATGCGCGCATAAATTCACGCTCGGCTTTTTCAAAGTCAAGTGTGTTGCCGTTTCTGGAAAATCTCATGCATCCGTAACCTAAGATCGATATACCGTTTCGTTGCTGCATATGAATTATCTCCCTTTTTCTGAATTATATACTTAAAGACCGATCAAGCTTTGTAATATCTAAGGCATTTATGTCCATAAACCCTACTGCATTTTGTAAATTTCCTGAAAACGGCATCTCGGCAATATTAAGGCAATCGGTAAATATTTATTGTATTTCGATAAAAATATGTTGCAATACAATTTCGGCAGGTGTATTATATCCACAACCTCGCAAGAGTTAAAAGGAGATAATAGATAATGAAGAAAACGAAAATGGCAGCAGTTTTATTATGTGGAGCGATACTCTTATCAGGCTGCGCCAATAAGAGGGATCTTAAAAAGCAGGGAAAATACCAGCTCCCTGAAGGAGCTCCCATGTACGATAACTACTATGACAGTGATTTCGGTGAGATGACCATAGACTGGAACGGAAAACCCTATACGCTGTTTGGCTGGAGAAGTGAGACTGTACCGGAGGAATCGATTTCCGAATGCATAGGCTACGTTGATCACAACGAAGACAGGCGTATATACCTCCTGTCGGATGACCCGGACCATAACTATCTTATGGTATCAAACTTAAACAGCATCAGAGGCGACTGGTGTTTTTACAGAGCGCAGAATACCGTGGGAAAAGACATCTTTACACCTGATTTCATCGAGTCAAACGGCTTTGGAATCTGGGGCTCTTCAGGCTGCCACAGTTCAGATAAAAAAGAACCGGCAAAGATCGCTCTGAAGATAAATTGCGATGACATAAAATGCGTTAACTGTTATGTGATGGTAAATCATAAGGTTGCTCTCGGCCCTACTGCAAAGCTTCCCTCAGAAAAGCTCATCAGGAAAGGCGATTTCGTCTATATGGAGATCAAAGAAGAACAGCTCAGCGGCAAGATCCCTGAAGACGAGCCGTTCAGTATTGAAGTAACATTTAAAGTAGTAGACGCAAACGGCGAAGAGCAGGATGTATACGGATCCTTTTCACACGACATGATGTTCGGTTCTTATCTCTATTACCTGGAGATCAACAAGGAAGCAACTTATTACCTGAACAACTGCATCTGAAAATGAGGTTAAGGCAATGTACGGAGATCAATATCACAACATAAGACAGTATAAGACATTTGATTTCTTTCAAGGCTATCTTAAAGCCTCTCTTATCCTGGGTGCGATCATTACGGTTCCCGGTCTCCTCATGGTATCTATCGCGGCATTTCTTGAAAAATCCAAAACTGCAGGATACAGTGCAGCCACGGCGTTGCTTTATCTGATCCTGGTCTTACTTGCGATGTTCTCTATCGTTCATTTCATAGGCGGCAAAGTCGCAAGAAAAAGAAAAGAAGCATATGATAGAGAAGTATGGGAAAGAGCAGAATACGAGCGCAGAAGGAACCAAGCTTCATAATCTGAAAGGAGATGACACCATGCACGATCTGACAAAAGAAGTCTGGGTTAATTACGATTACGAAAAATGGCTCACTCATTTCAGAGAAAATGACAAAGAGAGACTGCAGCTTGATTTTTCTGAAGAACCGGTCCTTACACCTGAACAGCGCAAGCTTATCTTCAAATCCATCAAGGCTTTCCAGATGGGCGAACACAGTGACGGAGTCTATCTTGCCGAGCTCGCCGGTAAGTTCGAAAAAGAATACAACGAACCCCACTATGCAGAAACAATGAATCTTTTCATCAAGGAAGAGAATTTCCACTCTGCATATCTTGCATGGTATCTGAAACATCACGATGAGCCTAAGGCAAAGAAAAACAAGCTCGACAAGACCTTCAGAAATCTCCGCCATGACGGGAAATTATTTACAGAGATCGCAGTCCTGGTTACAGCAGAAACCATTGCCCTGTCTTACTATTCGGCATTGGGAAATGTTGCTGATCAGATAGGCTCAAAAGACCTTCGTGCTATCTGTAACCAGATGCTTCATGACGAGCTGCCGCACATAGTATTCCAGACATATACGCTCTCTCATTTCGGCAACAAAAAAGCATTCAGGCATTTTGTTATGGGATGCACTACCACTGCAGTTTATCTGATGTACGGAAAGCTCCTTAAAGCAGGCGGTTATAACTACAAAAAGTTCCGCACTGATAACTTCGCCTACTTAAAGCAGTCGTTTGAAATGATCGATAAAATGAGAACTTCCGCTTAAGCGTTTCTCTGCAGATAAACGAATGTCAGTTCATCGTCGATCTTCTGTTCCTTGAAGATCTTATATCCTAATGATTCATAGAGCTTTATATTTTCTGCGCTCCTGGTGCTCGTAAAAATCTCATATCTTGATTCGGGATAAAACTTCTCTATGGCTCTAAGCAGCATGCTGCCGTTTCCCTGGCGCCTGTAATCAGGGTGCACCATCAGCTTGCCGATATAAGCAGTGCCCCTCTTTTCGTACGCTCTGACAGAACCTACGATAGTACCGTTATCCACCATTTTTAAGATGAGGCCTTTATTAAACTCTTCTGTCAGTTCTTCCAGAGTTTCTTTTAGAGGCGGAATAACCTTGTTGCCGAATAGTGCCGCCTCGCTCTGGTATGCGAGATACTGGAGATCCAATATTTCCTTCAGATCTGATGCTTCAGCCTTGAGTATGTTCATAGCAGTATCCTCCCTTGATCCACAAAGCTATATTAGCACACAGATGCTTTTGCGTTACATATCGCCGTAGCTGAACGTCGTCTCAGAACCATTGTAAATGTATGTGATGGTATTCTTTACCGTATCCATACTCTTGAAAAAAGCGGTGCCATAGTGCATGTCTTTGAACCTCTCATCTGTTGCCGGGAACTTTTTCATGTCACACTCGTCAACCCAGGTCCAAAGATAATCAGGCCTGATCTCTTTTTCAAAATCCATTGCACGCTCTGCTTCGGTCAGCATGAAATACTGGAGGTTAAGCATGCCGTCAGGGTAATCTCCGTAAAGCCCCCAGGTGGCATCGACGTGATAACCCTGCCCGTTAATTAAGACATATGTCCATGCGTGAAAACCCGCTGTTCCGTCGCCGCCCATCGAAGTAGCTTCGACACCGCACTGCATCAGAAGATAAGAATACGCGCCTGCGATCTCACAGCATATTCCGTTCTTCTTCATAAGGCAGGCGTAATCGCTGAAATCATCTATCCCCTGCCCGTCTAACGGATTGAAATCGTAGACGAAATTTTTACATACATAAGCATATAAACCCATGACTTTTTCAAAATCGGAATAATCAGAACGGATGGCTTCATTGAGCATTCTCTCGATCTCTTTTTCGAAGGTGACGATCCTCTCTTTGAGCTTATCCTTATCCATCTTGTATTTGATCCTGCCTGTGCCGTTTTCAAAGCCTTCTCCAGCTACAAAGGTACATACAGGCGGCAGGAAAGTTCCTATGACAGCTTCATTTATACACCAGTCGTAAGCTTTCTTATCGCTGCACTCGAAAGTATCCGCGCCTTCATAGATCGCATCCATCAGGTTATAGAGCGACTGCCACATTTCTTCTGTTACATATTGCGAAAGGAGGTTTGTGTGGACATGCCTTTTGAAAACGAACTTTTCAGCTTCAGTTGTCGTTTCGGTTATTGTTGTTTCCGTCGCTGTCGTCTCTAAAGTTGTCTCACTTACAGATGTTTCTTCTGAAACTCCGCTGACGGGTCTGTTTATGCTGCATCCAGTGAAGAGAAGCACAGCTGTCAGCAAAACACATATGATCCTGTTTTTCATAAATAACCTCGTAAATCTGATTTAACCGGGTTATTCTAACAGCGCGATACATAAAAACAGCATCAAAAACATTACTGCCTGAAAAATGCCTACATTTCCTGGAAATTACTGTTCTTCCATTCTCTTGTTGAGAAAGAGTCTTGTATATGCCAGATCGTAGTCAGCACCCATCTCATACATTACCTTGATGGCTTTCGAATCAAGAGGGATCTTCTCATCCAATTTGATGGAACTCTTTCTGTCCTTACCGGCATCGACGATGATCTGACCGTTAACATCTAAAGTGGCGATCAGAGGATATCTTACTACTATGCTTCCGCCGCTTAAAAGGCACTCACCGCCCAGGCTCTGCGCAGAACCCCATGTGGTCGTGATCCCCATCATGGTGATATTGGGACACTGCGACAGACGGTATGCCAGCATATCGCCTGAGCTCGCGCACCCTGCATTTACGAGAACAACTACAGGGATATCAGAATATCTTCCGTCAGGCACAATAGTCCACGACCAGTGCTCACTCTTTCTGTAAGTCTTTCCGTCATAGAAAGCACCATATGAGACCTGCTGCTCTTTTGCAAAAAGTGATACGACCTCTTCGTAGACTACATCGATGCCGCCGTCGTTGCCTCTGATATCCAGGATCAGCCTGTCCATGCCCTGTGCTTTTAACCCTTCGATCCTTGATACCAGAAGTTCTTTTACTTCAGGATACTCATCAGCAAGTGCTGCAGGGATATCTTTCGCATCGTCAAAAGATTCTCTGGGAATGCAGATATATCCGCAATGGTCATCCAACATAAAGGCATTTGCAAATTCGCTTGACCACTTTTCTGTAAGAGGATAGATTGCCGAATTGAACCTGCCTAAGTAGCTGCCAATCTTATTAACCAAAACTTCTTTTTCAGCTCCCGTTTCGTCAATGAATCTTACTTTTACTGTATCGCCGCCTTTTCCTGCGAGGAAGATCGGCTTTACCACATCTTCATTCTCAGCAATAGGATAAGCAATGGTATATATCGAAAACTGAACGCAGCGGACTTCTGCTAACGCTTCATCTATCGGAACACCGTCCCATGCGGTAACTACGACACCATTTCGAATGCCCTTATCAAACGCATCGGTATTCTCATCTGCAAGGATTACAACAGTCTTTCCGTCGTCGGTCCTGATCATCGAAAACCCGTAATCGTTGCCTGCCATCTTTTCTGCGACTTTCCAACTCAGTTCCTCATCTGTGATCCTGAGCGAGAGGTGCCCGTCATGGAACTCATAGCAGAGATTCGCAACAGCTTCTGCAAAAGCTTCTTCATCCTTATTCTTCTCTGCTTCAGCAGCCATAGGGATATATACTTCGCGCAGATGATCGAAATCGATCTCCTTATAATCTCTTAAGACATAATTCTTTTCGAGTTCATTTATAAGTCCTGCCATTGATTTCTTATATCCGGGATGACTGAAATTTCCGAAATGATATGCGGAACCAATTGCCAGCACAAAAAACACTGACCACGCCAGGATAACGCCCGTCAGGACCGCACTGATAATGTGCGGCAGTACTTTTCTTTTGCCTCTTGAGATCCAGAGTGATACAGCCATATATACAAGCACAGCAGCCAAATGAGGTCCGTATCTGAGAAAGCCCATGAGCTGAGCGCCTCTGGTAAAGTTAAACAGATAAAAGACCGCGAAATTGATAAGCGGAATAAATGCCAATATTCTGAATATTTTCTTCTTATTCTTTTTGATCACCACTGTCGCAATTATCAGGAAATAAAACCAAATGGCAGTAAATGCCATTAAGTATCTGGTCTGAATATCGACCAGACTTAAGAGTTCTAATATCTCACCGATGATGTCAAAAACGATTTCCAAAGAATGATCCTCCGCTTAAGTCCAAAGCGTAGTAATGCACATAGGAGAGCAGTCTTCACTTACCTCAAAACCTAAGCGCTTATAAAACTCTAATGCCGTATCGTATGCAATAACGCAGATGCGCATATAATCCTTGTAGTATTCCTTTACTCTGTTTACAAGTTCTTTGCCGATCGAAAGGCCCTGATACTCAGGATCAACCAAAAGATAATGAACATAAGCATTCATTATCCCGTCGTCCATTACGGAGATAAGGCCGACGAGCTTATCTCCGTCCCATGCAGAATAAACAGCTTTGTAGTTTCTCATTGCAACAACGAGCTTATCCGGGAAATGCCCGGATGACCAGTCAACAGAGAGGAATAGTCTCTCGAGTTCTTCTTTTGTGAATTCTTTCTGATCACTATAATCGATCATGTCTTACACCAATAACCTTTCGTCTATATCATTCCAGTTAACAGAAGATCTTATGCCTTTCATGCAAGCGATTGAAGCCATGCCGTGAACTATTGACCAGATCTTGATAAGTTCGATCTCCTGTTCTTCAAATGTCTTTTCCAGGCCGTTTTCTTCAAGGTGCTTAAGATACATTCTTCTTAAAAGAAGGAAGGGCGGATAATCGTCTTTATATTCCCTGTTCATCTTGAGGTGGGCATTGATATTCTGCTTGCCAAAGATGAATGCGAAATAATCAGGATTTGAACTAAAAAACTGTATATAGGTTCTTCCCATCGCGATTATAGCCTGGTCAGCTGTAGGCTTATCCTCAACTGCTTTAAGAAGTTCTTCCATAAATCTGTCTGTAACAGAATTCTTGATTGCTTCCAATAACTCATCCTTATCTTTAAAGTGAGCATAAGGCGCAGCATGAGATACATTGCAGAGCGCAGCAACTTTTCTGAGTGAGAGATTCTCCTCACCGTTCTCATTTATGATCTTGATTCCCGCTTCGATAAGCGCCTGCCTGAGATTCCCGTGATGATATCCGTCAGCCATTTAAAGTTTTCTCCTTTATCGTTCTTAACACTTCACAAGTCACATCAGGATTTTCCCACAATGGACTGTGTGCAGCATCAGGTATTTTATAAAAACCTTTATTCGGCGAATCTAATTTACTGCAATAATCCTCCACCAGTTCCCAGGGACAATTGTAATCATATTCGCCGCTGATGAAGTATGAAGGCACATTAAGATATCCAATACTCTGCCTGTAATCAAACCCGTCCAGTTCATCTGCAAGTTTTGTCTTGCGGTACATCTTCATGCCTCTTACGTAATTGATCTTTTCAGTTAACGTATAACAGCGGCATGTCAGGATCGGCCAGGTTATGCCTTCAAACTCACTTTTATTATATATGGTTCCTCCGCCTGCTTCATGCAGGAGATTAACATAAGTATACCAATCTTTACACTGTATGTTACCACTGTCAAGATGAATAACGGCAGCCTCAAGTTTATTAAGATTATTAGTATCTTTTCTATTGGTAAAAACATCCTTCATGAAGTTATACATGATAGTATCGTTTTCTTCAGAATCCGTCACGCACTGCGCCATGCCTATATAAGCATAGTAATTCTCAGGATGCCTCTCTGCTTCTCTTAAAGCAATATGCGTTCCGCCGGAAAACCCCATGATGAAGATCTTATCCTGATTAAATCTCGTCTTAAGATAATCTGTTACTGCATATGTATCATTAAGGAGATTATCAAGTGTTATGGTGTCTATATCTGCTTTGCTGTTATAGGCGATACCCATATAGCGGTAATCCCAATAAACCACAGTAAACTCATCTTCCAGATGCATATCCTCATACTTGTCAGTAAAGACATAATCATCTGTACCAGGGCCGCTGGAAACGAGTAGCAGAACAGGATTATCAGTATTCCTGCTGTTTATGAAGAACCCGTTCGGAGCTCCGTTGATATCCATAACAAACTTTTCCGAAAGGCTCTTCGGATCATCATATGTCCTTATCTTTCCGGGGCTCATCAATGCCCATACTATCAGAAACAGTACAGGCACCAGAATTATACATAATGCTATGATCATAATCTTTTTCCTCACATGTTCTCCCCCTATCTTTACACTGTCAACATAGATTATATACGCGCTATCTTTACATTGTCAAGATTGTAGCAGACTTGACCGGATTTTGTTTTTCCTATGCACTGCTGTCCAAACAAAAAGCAGCCTTGCTCTCCGCTTGGCTGCTTTCTGCATCTATATCTTGGGGGTAGTATAAAGAGGGTTGTCGTTATCCTATAGTCTTACCGTCCTCGAGCTTGATGATACGTGTTCCATATGCTGCACACTTCTCTGAGTGTGTTACCTGAAGGATGGTAAGTCCCTTTTCCTTGTTGAGCTTTGAGAACAGCTCCATGATCTCCCTGCTTGACTGTGCATCAAGGTTTCCTGTGGGCTCGTCTGCGAGGATGATCTGCGGATTGCCTAATACTGCTCTTGCAATTGCAACTCTCTGCTGCTGTCCGCCTGACAATGTATTGGGCATTGCCTTTCTCTTATCAGTGAGACCGGTGATCTCCAATATCTCATCAAGAGCCGGCTTTAATTCAGATTTCTTCTTTCCGTTGATCGTCTGAGGAAGGAGGATGTTATCCTGAACGTTAAGATTCATTACGAGGTTATAGAACTGGAATACGAATCCCATATTCTTAAGTCTCAGATCAGACAGTTCCTTATCCTTTAAAGAGCTTAAGTCTTTTCCGCACACGGAGATATTGCCTTCAAATTTACGATCAAGGCCGCCAATGAGATACAGCAATGTCGATTTGCCTGAACCGGATGCGCCCATCAATGATACGAATTCGCCTTCGTTAACTGTCATGTCAGCGCCGTTCAGAACATGGTTTATGTTTTCGTTCTTACCAAATGTCTTGCTTACATTTTTTACTTCAATAATTGTGCTCATTTTATTATCCTCCAAGTTATTACTCGTATTTGATCTGCTCTGCTATCTTCATCTTCCTGAGGTTCTTAATCGGGAAGAGAACCGTTGCCGTAAATACGACACTCATGATCACGAAGAACAGAAGATTGTGCAAAGGATTGACATTAATATCCATAACTAACGTCTGTGCGCTCGCCATTGCTGTTTTTAATACAAATGTCAGGATAGTTCCGACGATAGTACCTGCTGCAGAAGCTGTTGTCGAAGTTATAAGAACTTCTTTCAAAAGAATGCCTGAGAGTTTGCTCTTGTTCATTGCTGTTGAGAGCATTACTGCACACTCCTTCTTTCTTCCTTCGAAACCGATGAGCTGGTTGGAGATCATGCCGATAGCTGTCATGCCGAGTGCAACGATTATTATGGCCGTAACAACTGCAATCGTTTTCGAGTTGCTTGAGTTCAGGTTTTCAACCTTCTCATCAAATGTTTCTACTTTATTGTAATTGCCCTTTGCATATGTCTCGAGCGTCTTTTTGATGGCATCAGGATCTTCGCACTTGATCAGGATCTCGCCGGGAGTGTCACGGAACAGGAACTTATACTCTGCTTCACTTACAACGATCGATTCGCCGCTGTATCCGTTGTTATTGCACTCAACGATATTGGTGACTTTGTATTCTCTAACTACAGGGAATACGCTTTCCGGATTGATCGTGATCTTTATGGTATCACCTGCTTTGATTCCTTTGCGGCTTGCAAAGCTCTTATCGAGGCAGACACAGCCTTCTTCGATCTTATCAGGAAGTCCCTTGAAGCCTTCGTAATATTTAAAGCCCCCGTCCGGCATACCAAAGTAGTATCCGTAACCTTCCTTTGTTTCATCATTAACAGTAATCAACTTAAGTGCTGTATAAAGGGTCTCAGAATCAGTTACTCCGTCAAGATGTTCAATGTATGTATAATATTTATTTTCCTTGGTTGTTTCCATTACAACATCACAGTTGTAAGGAACTACATTAATAGAATCTGTAAGACCGCCTGTAAGCGCATAAACGACGATGCACATTGCAGCTGCTGTTGCACACAATACGCCGCTTCCGACAGTGCTCTTACGGGAAATAGCTTCAACTGATGCAAGAGACCATGTGCTCTTTTCAAATTTGTCAGCGACCTTCTTTATACCTGTTGTAACGAGCTTTAAGATCCTCGGAAAGAGGAATGCGAGGGCTGCAACTGCAGCAACCAGGCAGGTTGTTGCAAAGAAGATATTCTTCCTCAAAAAGAATGTCGGGACCGAAACTGCAAGGCAGATAAGACCAAAGATCAATGTTGTTCTGTTGAACTTATACTCTGTGTCTCTGTTATCGAAAATGATATCTCTGATAGATGTCTTGAGAGCCTTAAGTATTGCTCTTAAAGGAATGAGACACTCAATTAGGACTGCACCTAAAATGACGCCTATTACCAGTGCTACCGGATAGCCGGGGATCTCAAATTCAATTGCGTTGCCACTGGAATCTTCACCAATGAACATCATGTTCAGGATAGGAAGTCTTATGAACGAATAAAGGATAGTTGCAGGTATGCTTCCCAAGAGAGCATAAAGAACGTTTTCAAGAAGAAGGATCCTTCCTGTACGTGCAGTGCTCATACCAAGGCTTCTGAGCGTTCCGATATAAGACATTCTCTCGCTGACGATACGGTTGCAGATAGATGCCGTAACGAAGATAACGAGAAGGAATGTGACTGCGAACAGGAGGTAAAATACAGCCTTAAGCTCGTTGATCATATCCATGTCGGATTCGGTCAGGAAAAGATCTGCGATCTGTGCATCAGGGAATCTCTCCTCGAGCATCTTCTTTGCGTCACTGATCTTGCTGTCATCCTTAAGATCGATCATTGCAACATTTGCTTCTCTAAATCCGCATGAGAGCTTGTCGCTCGTATTAAGATTTACAATAGCATCATTACCGTTGATAAGCGGATTCTTGTTGTCTTCAGGCAGGATACCGCCTATCGTTAGTTCAACCGGTTCACGGGACCTGTCATGGACAATGATCTTATCACCTGCTTTGTATCCGAAATCTTCGGCGAACTTGCTCGTAATGTACATCTCATCATCTTTAAGATCGATATGCTTGATGAACTTCATATCAACCGCTTCATCAACATCGATTCCATAGATTGAAAGAGAATCTGTCGTTACATAGCAGTACTCGCCATCGATATCCTTATAGAGCATTTCGTTGTTGCAGTTAATAGTCATCATATCGGCTTCCGGGAAACCGTCAGGAAGCTTTGAAAGATCGCTGCCGCCTGAAACGACCATAAAGTCAGCTCTTGAGATGCTGCCCATAAAATCCGTAAGGACCCGTGTAATACTCTCGCTCAAATCAAAGCAGAGCAGAGCGCAAAGGCTGCAGACAAAGATCGCAAAGACTACGAGCAGCGTACGGAAAGGTTTTCCGAATATATTTTTAAGTGAGTTTTTCAATACAATATTCATTCTCTATTCCCCCATCAGTACCAGCGTGAGATCCTGTTTTCGGGCGCTATGTACATGCCGTCACCCTCTTTGACATCATAAGTCTCATAGAACTCTTTTATTGACGATAAGATTGCATTAACTCTTATATATGAAGGGCTGTGCGAATCATATGCGAGCTGGTTGATGATCGCATCGTCGGTACTCATCATGCACCAAATAGTTGCATAGCTTTCGAAAAGCTTGATCCTGTCTTCCTTGGTCTTGCAAAGCGATGTAATGCATTCAACTCCGCCAAGGTCAGCATAGTTCTCGCCTAAAGTCTGCTTACCGTCAACATGGTATACGCCAAACACCGTGAAATTATCTTCGAAATACTTTTTCGCCTTTTCATTTCTTTCAAGGAGTTTCTGCATATCTGAATCAGGGATCCAATTAGGATCGTATTCACCCTTTGAATTAAACTGGATGCAGTCGCTGTCAAAAGCATGTCCCATCTCATGTGCGATGACTGAACCCAAACCTCCGAGATTTGTGTAGAAATCTGCATCAGCATCGAAGAACGGTTTATTTGTGATAGCTGCCGTGATACAGATAGTATTACCTGAAGGATCGTAACAGGCATTCATCATCTGCATCGGCATGTTGCTCTCAGTCCTCGTTACAGGCTTCTGATTATTGAAATCATCGATCAGCCTCTGTGTCTTAAGCCTTGAATTATTCAGCGTGAGCTCATAGTAGTTCTTACCGCAGATATTTGCATACTCGGCATTATTATGTCTCTTCAAGCCTGTGCCTGTGATATAGACAATGTTTTCAAGTTTTTTGAGGAGCTCTGTCCTGGTTTCTTCACTGAGCCAGGAAGCATTTTTAATGATGTTTCTATATCCGCCCCTGATGTCATCGCACATTTTTCTTAATGCATCATCAGTTGCTTTTGAATAATAGCGTTCAACATAAATGGGATCGGTCTGATCAGAAAATGCTGTTCTGATCTCTTCTACCGCCTGTTCCTCTATAGACTTGTAATTCCTGCCGACATAAGATTCCAGCTGCTGGTAATGCGGAGCAATATATCTCATGTATCGGCTGTAGATAATACCTAATTCCCATGCCTTAAGAGCATCAAGATTCTCTTCTACAAAGATCTTATTAAGAGCTGTGAGCTGCTTCTCATCATAAACATAATAATTTTTTACAAGGGAAGTATCGATACCGATTGCCTTAAGATACTTTACAACATCGACATTGGTCATGACATTGTTCATTTCATCAGCAGATAAGACCTTAACTTCCTTAAATGACATGATCTCTTCTGCGAGTGAGACATTGGTTGCAGCATAAAGATCCATTGCAATATAAGCTAAAGCTTTGCCGGTCTCACCTGCAGTCTCCTTATCACGGCCTCTTGTGGTAAGGACCATAACGACATCATCTTTAATGTCGTTAACTGCATACTGGTCATCACGCATCTGTACAAATGATGTCGAAAAAACGCTATCCACCTGTGTAAACTGAATTACCCTCTCAGTGGGCTTAAAAGGATTGATATCAGGACTGATGCCAAGGAGTCCCGTTGTGCCGTAATCTTTAGCAATTTTTGCATCGAGCATTAAAAACTCATCTACGCTCTTTGCATTATCGACAGCATCAATGATTTCCATGAGATCTTTCGGGATTGGCTCATTTTTAAAGTCATAAGCGATGAAATATTCATAGGCAGTCTTGATCACTTCCTCTTCACTGCCTTTGACATAGCCGCTTCCGGATACGCAGTCCTTGATAACAGTCTTTAACTGTTCTTTCTGTAATGTGTCATCGAAAGCGAGTTCATAACCTGATTCACCGTATTTGAACTTGGATTTGTCAAAATTATTCTGATTGATGAATCTGAAATAGTCGTCCTGAGCTCTCGCGGGTTCTAATTCCTTTACGGTAGTCTCGCTCGTTGTTATGTCAGGAACCGTTACGGTACTGCAACCTGTCACAACCGGTACGGCCATACAGGCGGCAAGAACAATAGCTGCAAGTTTCTTCATACTCTACTCCCCATTTCTTCGTATTGCACGATTATCATACAGAAACAACCTTAACATAGGATCTTGTTAACCTTAACCTAACCTTAAACTGTCCCTGTTCGATAATTTGCCAAAATAATGATCCTAAACTTGAAAATACTCTTCCTGTGTATCGTTTATGTATCGATCTCTTAATTCTTTCTTAAATAAATACACTATAAATGAACTGAAGTTTTCACCGTGTTATAATGCAGGCATATCACCACGGAATGGAATAAGGAAATGGATAAAAGAGACAAAAGATATCAACTGCCCAAAAACCTGATCGTATTACCCCTTATCTTATATACGTTCGTGTTTTTGATGTTCCTCGGCATGAAGGACCTGTCGCTCGATCTGTTCTCGATCTATACGACTAACCTTAAGTTAAAAGACGAGATCGAGCTCACCACCAAATATAAAGACATGTACGACAGTTCAACTGACACGAGTATCGGTGAACTGTCTGCGCAGTTTGAGATGCCCGATAAGTCATCGCTGTACACAGTCTTTGTTGCCGATGCTGACGGTGAAAACTTTAAGGTCAAATATCCCGAAAACGGTAAGACTTCTGCCATACTTAAGATCATTGAGCCTGATGAAAACGGAGGCAAATATCTTTTCCTGCCCTCTTTTTCAGATACCGGCGTAATTCAGACTGAAAAAGTTGACTTCATTTACAGCATAGAAGATGACGTCTTTTTCTTTGCCGACAAGAGCAGTTCAGACCACATAAGGATCGATGACGATAAGATCACTCCGAACATTACTGCCCTCGATCTGGATTTTTACAATAAACTCGTTAAAGAAAAGGTCGTATATTTCGATTACTGGATAGCATACCAGGTAAAAGGCGGAAGCGAGATCATAGGATTTAAGGCAAGCTTCCCCATGACCATAAGTGATTTTGCTTATCACTTCTTCTATAAGGTCGTTGCAAATGTCCTTGTTACCTTCGTTTTCATCCTCCTCGTATCTAACGTGATCAGGACTCATAAAAATAACAGGCGTATCAGGAAAGTCATCTTCAGAGACAATATAACCATCGACAGGAACTGGTTCTGGTTTGCGATGAAGAGCAAGGAAATATTAAGGAAGAGACGCAAAGGCACGCAGTATGCGATCGTAAGCCTCATTTTCGTAAGATACAGAAATTACGTACTCTGCCATTCCGTAGACCAGGGCGAACAGACCTTAAGACTTGTATACCGGACTATCTGCGCATTCTTGGATAAGAAGGAGATCTGTTCCCATGGAACGATCAACAACTTCCAGATTCTCCTTAAGGCAGAGAGCGAAGAACAGGTAAAAGCAAGGCTCGAGAAGATCATTAAGAGCCTTGAGGCTATAGGCGGTGATCACGATTTCAAGTTCCAGGCAGGCGTTCACATAATCGATCCGAAGGTCAGGAAAAATGCCGATATCGATCTGCTCTACAATAATGCTTCAGCTGCCCGCACGACTCTTGAATATACAGAAGAATCCGGCATCGCTTTCTTCGGTGATAAGCTCGTTGAAGATGAGAAATGGATCGACACGGTAACAGAACGTCAGAGAGACGCTATTGAAAAGGAAGAATTCAAGGTCTACTACCAGCCCAAATACGATCCCAGGACCAACGAACAGCTGGGTGCAGAAGCCCTTATCCGATGGGATTCCAAGGATATGGGATTCGTATCTCCGAGCAAGTTTATACCTATTTTCGAAAAGAGCGGTTTCATCACCGAGATCGATGATTATATGCTGACGCATGTTGCAAGAGACCAGAAAAAGTGGCTCGACGAAAACAGGAAATGCGTACCCGTTTCGGTTAATGTATCACGTGCTCATTTTTCCGAGACCAATCTCGCAGAACATATCAGGGATATCGTAGACAAAGAAGGCACACCTCATGAGCTTATCGAGATCGAGCTTACAGAGAGTGCATTCTTTGATGACCAGAAGCTCATGCTCACGACCATAAAGAAGTTCAAAGAATACGGTTTTCTCGTTTCCATGGACGACTTCGGTTCAGGCTATTCGTCACTCAATTCACTGAAGGATATGCCTCTTGATATCTTGAAGCTCGATGCAGGATTCTTCAGAGGTGAAAAAGATAATAAGAGAACTGAGATCGTTGTATCAGAAGCCCTCCACCTTGCGAAAAAGCTCAACATGACAACGGTTGCAGAAGGCGTTGAAGACAAATACCAGGTGGATTTCCTCGCAGCAGAAGGCTGCAGCATGATCCAAGGCTTCTACTATGCAAAGCCGATGCCCAAAGAAGAATATGAAGCGGTGATGGGCTTGCCGGCCAAAACTCCCGCTATTAATTCAGCACCCGCACAGCCTGAGGAACAAAAAGAGAACAAAGAAATGAACGGGCCGGTAATTACGGCAAGACTTATAAATGAAAACGATGCACAGGCAGTATCAGATCTTATCCGCAAGACTATAAGCATTTCAAATAAGAAAGATTATCCTGAAGATATGATGGATCAGCTCATTGCGATTGAAACTCCCGAACATGTTTTAGAGAGAGCTTCATGGACGCACTTTTATGTTTTCGAACTGTCAGGAAGAATAATTGCCTGTGGTGCGATCGGTCCTTACTGGGGCAAAGAAGATGAGAGTTCTCTTTTCACGATCTTTGTATCTCCTGAATACCAGGGAAAGGGCGTCGGACGCTTTGTCATAGACACTCTCGAAAAAGACGAATTCTTCACAAGAGCTAAGCGCATCGAGATTCCCGCTTCCATAACTGGCGTTCCTTTCTATCTCAAGATGGGCTACGACTACAAAGGCGGCATTACCGAACCTGATGAAGAACATCTGATCAGATTGGAAAAGTTCAAGGATTAATGTAAAATATCTCTTATATTTACGGATAAGGGGTAAATAATCATGAAAAAGGTTTTTTCGACTATCTTAACGGTAGCGCTTTTACTCGCGCTGATTCCGGGTGTAACAAGCTGCAATATCATCAAAAAGGACTGGTATGTAGCAACTCTCGAATATTATAGAGACGGTGTTAAGAACGGCTTCAAAGAGGAATACCAGAATCATCCTATCGGAAGAGATCTTAAGGACAAGAATAACCGCGTCGGTTATCTTTTGATCGATCTGGACAAAGACGGCATTGACGAGCTCTTGATTGGAATTATCGATGATTCTCCAACAACCAAGATCACTAATGTTATTGTCTGCCATTCTTCTCTCGGACCTTACAGTCTGCTGAGTGCAGGAAACGGAACCTATTTCGGTCTTTGCTATGACGGTGTCATCTGCAGTGAAGAATATGGCGGCAAACTTAAATATTTGAAATGGAATCACAAAAAAGACGCCTTCGACGTAATCGAAGGCGATGGTAAGTACCTTCCTATGAAGTGGGAATTGACTGAATTCTGATCCTTATACGGGCTTATTATGCCACTCGTACTCCGGGTGCCTTGAATAGTATTCTTCTTTGACATCGTACATTCTGGCATCTGCGACCTGCATTGCACGTCTGACATCATCATACTCGGTGCTATGACAAGCTCCGACGGCATAGTGTGCCCTGCCGGGACGCTCTGACATGCTGATCAGCTGCTCTCTCAAACTGTCAAAATCAGTTCTCGTTGTTTCAGGTGTGATTATGAGGAATTCATCACCGCCTACACGGTAGATCTCAGCCTTGTCACTCTTAAGTTCTTTAAGTGTCGTTGCAACATCTTTAAGCAGATTATCGCCTGCCAGGTGTCCTTGTGTATCGTTGATGGTTTTAAGGCCGTTGACATCGATAAAGAATACACCGAAAGGCTTTACGATCTCATCTTCACCATTGACATCGTAACTGATCCTGTTGTTCATTGCATTACGGTTATAGACGCCGGTCAGAAGGTCCGTAGAACTCATGATCTTCATCTTCTTGACGTTCTGGTCATTTGCGATCTCAGCAGAAAGGATAAAAGCTGTAAGTCCAAGCGTTTCCTTGATCATCTGTGTCTTTTCGACAGGGAAGTTACCTGCCCAGATATATCCGATCGTCTTGTTAACAGATCTCAAAGGATAGATAACAATTGTATTAATACCTGCAACTTTCAAAGAAGCGATCCATTCGGGAGCGATCTCGGCAGCATTATCCATGTCCCCTTCGCTCGTGATAATAAAACAATTACTCTTGTTGATAAGTCTCGGCCACGTCTCGATTACAGCGTAGAATTCTTCTGTAAGGAAAGATTCCATAGGCATCTGGTTCGGATCATCGCGGTCATAGTCTTCACAAAGGAGCCTGTAATCGCGCTTCTCATAGTCAGTCATGAGAACACTGCATCTCTGAGAACCGCACTGTCTTCTGATATCCTTAACAACTTCCTTCATTGATTCTTTGAAATCGTCTGTCTCACGGAGTTTCAAACATGTCTGGATAACATTGGTAGCAGTCTCAGGAGTAATATCCGTAAGCTTATCAACATTAGCTTTCTGATTCATCTCATAAGTGAACAGGATAAGTTTTCTGTCGGGATCATCAGACTTAAGAGGCAGATAGAATACCTCCATCCATGCGTTATATAACTCGATATCAAAATATGTATGAAGCGGTTTGCCACTGGAAGCGACTGTCTCCAGAAGGGATTCGAAGTTCGCTGCCTTCATTATGTATCTGGTATAAGGGACATTCTGTTCAAACTCATCAAGGGACTTAACAACAGTCCTCTTGTAAGCTTCATTTCCATCAACGACCTTGTATCTGCTGTCACCCGATTCAACTTTGAGGTCAACAGCCAGGATACTTGCGACGCCCTGGAAGCTTTCTAACAGATTTTTATAGTCCATTACCGAACCCCTTTTTCTAAAGAAAGTTTAATATTATTATACTCTCTAGATTAAAGCGTTCTATGATTTCGGAAGTTATTCAATAATTGTTTACCTTGTTAATATTTAAATTAAAAGCCTTTGCTCAGCCTTCGAGCCACTGGTGCATTCCACATCCGAAGCTTTCATTCGGCCTGTCCACAAAACCGAACTTGTTATAAAAGCTCTCTTTTCCTTTTGCTGCAAGGAGGCTCACCATTACCCTGTAGCCGGGCTTTAGCGCTTCCTTTATCCTTGTCATCAGCATTTCCATTATTACCCTGCCAAGGCCCTGTCCCTGGTATTCGGGAACGACTATTACATCAGCTATGTAAACAACATATCCGCGGTCGCTTACGGCTCTGCCCAATGCTATCGGCTTACCGTCTTTTCTAAGACAAATGAGGATATATGTATTCTTGATTCCCTCTTTTGCCTGCTCTAAAGGGAACAGTCCCCAGCCGACAAGCTTTCTGAGCTCCATGTATTCTTCAGGAGTTATATTTCCGGTAATTTCAAAATCAGTCATGTAATGCTCTTTTTAAAACAGATTCAGACGGATAACAGGAATGCCCTGCATGGCGCTCCGTCAGCACCTCCGAGATTGATCGGAGCTGCATTAAGCAAGTATACACCATCTTCCACAGCACCGAGCCTTATTCCTTCGAGAAGAACGATCTCAGCACCCAACATAATAAGATGTACATCCATCGGAGCATCTTCGGGTCCTACAGTCTGGGATTCATTTCCGAATAAAAGGATCCTGCTGTCAGCGAAAACCTGTGCAGCCTCTTCTGTCATTGTCGCCTTGCCCTTAACAAGGATCCTGTTAACGCAGTCGCATTCTTTTTCAACAGAAGCTGCGCCTGCCTTTTTGATGATCCTCTTCGCATCCATTTCCGTAATGTCACCATCATGTGAAACTACATAGCAATAACCGACAAATCTCTTCATGTCGATCTGGTCGATCGTCTTGCCGCCATCTATGAAATGATAAGGAGCATCAACATGAGTTCCGTTATGCGCACACATATTAAATGCAGTCAGATTACATACATTGCCGTTACTGATCTTCAAAAGTTCCTGTCTCTCAGGGGAAGGATCACCGGGATAAACCTTGCATCCGAATACTTCCTGTGAAATGTCGTAGATCTTCATAGATTTCTCCTTTGTTCTGGTGTGTAACATTGTTACACTGCTTGAATCACTAGTGGTTTTAGCCTTATCTTCTTTTACCCTTTCAAGCAGTTCCTTGTTCTTTTCAAGCAGATCGTAGACCCCGTCCTCCGACAGGACCCCTCTTTTGAGGTCATCCGGGAGCAGGCCTTCCTCATCTAATTTGAAATCATTTTTCCAGTCCTTGCTCGTGTAATAAGCTTCCAGCTTTTTTATGTCAGACTGGATATCCTCGAATCTGGACATGTGCTTTTCAAGATCCTGCATGACCTTGGCAGCCTTGTCAAAGATCGCCTCCATAGCTTTTATCCGTTCTTGTGCCTTGTCAGTTTTCATTGGTTACCTCACGATCAGAATAAGCAAAACAACAAATGAAGCAAAACCAACGACCGCAAATATCAGCGGCGTATGGTAATGCTTTTTGTTGCTGCCAAGGACATGTTCCGGCGCATCAGGATTGATCCTGATTGCGCTCCTGGAACCGACCTCGATATTGCCGTTTGCAGATACATCAAAATTGTCATAGCAGGACTGATACTTCTGTCCGCCGTAGTAGTACTCGAAAACAGGAGATGACATTGGAATATAGTCAGGCAGATTTCCTTCGGTGCCGCTAGTCTGCGCCTCAAATGTCCTGGCATATCCGATGCAGTCAGCCTGAACCTCTTCAGAATAAACGCTTTTCGAAGCCGTTTTATAGCCTATGGTCTTAACGAGCATCACAAGGAATACTACCAGTGAAACTTCACAGAAAACGGAGAGCGCGAAGATAACAGGAACATCCTTTGGGCATACGAAATTAAGCACGACCAGGCCTATTCCTCCTAGAATCCCTATAATGCCTTCTATTCTCTGGCAAAGAGCGCTCTCGGCAAAACCCTCGATTTTCTTAGCACTGGTACCGGCCATAAAAAGCGAAGTAACACCTAAGAGCACCATCACTGCGCCTAATATCCACGGCAGATACTCAAATCTCTGTAAGCACAGGCAGAAGATCGTACATAAGATACCGGCAAAGAAAGCTACACCGATGATTATTCCGGGAACAGGATTCTGAGGCTCACCGTCAACCGTTTTGAAAAATCCGGCAAACCAGCTTTTCGGGTTAGCAAGCATCTCCTGCTGATAAGCCTTGAAATGCTCATAACTAGCCTCTGACCCCTCTTTGCTCAGGATCATCTCAGTACTGAAGTAATACTTTTTGTCTTCAGGAGCGTATCTCACCCAACGGTCTCCTTTTCGTTCATCCTCTTAAAATAATAACATTTTTTTGATTAAATTGAGAAGATGAAGCCCGCCAGAGGTGACATCACTATCATAATGCACGAAAAGCAAAATGAATTTACGGACATAAGAGTTGCGCGCTGCCCGGCAGGAACCATCTGATTTAAAGCCATATCAGACCTTATCTGGATCAGGTCATCTGCAAAAGCAGTAACAAATCCTCCCAGAGTCATCAGGTACCAAACGCCTGTAAACTCGCTCAGAAGGCCCGTAAGAGCCAGAACGATACAGACGATGAATAATTTCCCTAATGTTGTCTTCTTTACCTTTCGCGCAGCAAGAGCGCCTAATATGCCGCCCAGGGACATGATGAAGAGCAGTGGCCCCAAAGTCCAGTCGGGAATTCCCGTCATCGGGAGCTTGGCCTGAAGGAAAAACAGCAATAAGACGTCAATGCCGCCCACGAGCGAATTCCTGAAGATAAGTCCTGCAACTTTCTTATTGCCTTTAAGGAAGCTAAAGCTGCCCTTGTAAACGTCCTTTATACGCTTGCTCAAAGAGTCTCCTGCTTTCTTTAATATGACCTTGTTTTCTTTTAGGAAAAGAAGGCAGATGAGATTGGTCAAAGATATTCCGACAGATAAGATATGCGCATTCCTGTTGCCCATAATTACCGCGGCTCCGGCAAAAAGCGTCGCGAGGCCGTTTGAGATCCTGTAGATCATCGTCTGGTTCGAAATATATTTGTCGTATCTGTTCTCCTGCCCTTCTTCGAGCAAAGAATCGTAAGCTATCGCGCTGTCGCTTCCTGATATGAAGTTATAAGACAGTGCAGAAAAACCGACTGAAACGCATACCGCAGCAAAGCCGGGAACAAAGCCTCTTACTACAGCTGAAAACATCGTCATGATACAGCTTACGATAAGACTCTTCTTGCGTCCGAAGACATCGGCGAACATACCTGACGGGATCTCGGCCATCAGGCTTACTATGTGAAATACTGTCTCCGCAAAGCCGACCTGAATCAGCGAATAGCCGTCAGATACCAGGAGTAAGACCCAGGCAGCTCCGGCGATGGAACTGTTGAACAGGAAGTTTGATATATAGAGCAGACCGAGCTGCTTTTTGATATTAAGTTTTGAATCAGGCATAAATAAAAAATCTCCTTTTATTCTTGGTAAGAACAAAGGAGAAGCATCTGTTTTTAGAATGAATTTAAGGTGTTATTTCCTACAAACAGGCAGACTTCTCCCATAGGACACCTTGATGGAACCAAACATAAGATGAATGTTGGGTGTTATCCAATGCATATGAGATCTGCCTTTCTTTAAGATTTAGTCAGGTGAAATATATCACATCGTTTTTTTGCTGACAAGATATACATTCCAAACCATGTGCTATCGCAAACGGCGAAAATAATACCATTTGCGATAGAAAAACGGCATTTTTCTATCGCAAAGCGCTCAAAAATTACCGTTTACGATAGTCAGAGGAATTCTTACCAGTTCTTCTCAATGTGCTCGGCGAGCCTGTCGCCCTCATAGCGGAACTTCATGGTAAAGAATCCGGAATCTTTCATTGAGCCGAAAAGGTAGTCGAACATGATCTTGTCGCCTTCCCAGACAGGGAGCTCATTGATCTCTGTTAAGGGTACCCAGCAAAGCTCACCCTCATCGCAGGAGCGCTCGGGAAGTTCAAAATCATCGGCAACCGTTGCCGTGAAAGTATGCATATATTCAGTCGGATATTCAGATGAAATGAATGTGATAAGACCTCTGTAGGAGAAGTTTTCGAGATCGCCTTCAGTGATGGCTGCTTCTTCATAGAGCTCTCTTAATACGCACTCTTCAGCTGTCTCGTCAGATTCAAAATGTCCGCCTATTCCCAGGTACTTATCAAGGTTCATATCGCCTTTTCTGGTCTTGCGGATAAAGAGGCACTTATCGCCCCTCGTGATATAGATCAATGTTGTGAGATTATCTACGCGCATGGCAGAATTATAGCTTAAAATTCTGCTTTGGTCTCGCCGTAATCGACAGTATATTCGCCTTCTGCAAGAGCGATATTGAAGTTAACGCGGTAGATGATGTAAGAAGATACATCGAGCTTCAATGTCTCAGCAAGTGCGCACCACTTGTCTGCAATGTTAACAAGAAAGCTCTCGCGGTGCATGGGCGGGATTGGTGTCAAAGGGAACATGTGCTTGGAAATGATGTCCTTTTCGAGGTCGTTCAGACCGAAATCCCTTTCAGCATTTCTCCTGGCAACGCCCGGATGTGTAAAACCGTGGATCCTTCTGCCCTTTACAGCCTTGTCATGCCAGTCGTAAAGGAAATAGTCGTGAAGGAGCGCGCCTCTTACAAGGCTGTCCTTATCGATCTCGATCTTGAGGGTTCTCTCGAGGAAATGTGCCATCAGGAGACTGTATTTTGCAACTGCTACGCAGTGCTCGAAAACAGTAGTCTCACCGTGCTGTGTAAATGTCTTTAATACCTGCGCTTCAGGACTTAAGATAATATCCTTGCCGCGAGTGAATAATTCCTTCGCCAGTTTATATTCAGTTATGCGTTTCGCAAAATGTAATGCCAATCTATACCTCTTATTCTTTGACAATGTCAAAGATGAATTTTTACACCTTGATAAGTATAACGCAAAGGGTCAATTATTACCCTATAGAATTCGTTACAATTTAAGGTCACTATGTGCGATAAAGTGTGGCAATTTATGGAATTGATAAAGAGGCCGTTAAGACCTCAAACAGAGTTTAGGATTAGACGGATTTTTACTTAAAATACGACTTCGAGATCTTAAGATTCCACCAGATCTTCCAGGTGTCAGTGAACATCTTCCAGACGTCCTTGAACTTGATCCTGCCGAAAGACTGTCCCCTCGTAAAATTGAGCTCTACAGGCATCTCAATAAGCTTTGCCTTATTCTTGGAAGCAAGAGCTAAAAGCTCGATGTCAAAAGCGTAGCCGTCGATGCGTCTTAACGGAGCGATCTCCCTTATTATCGAGCCTCTGTAAAGCTTAAGGCCGGTCTGTGTATCGTGGCACTTAAGGCCGAACAGGACTTTGAGCATTATGTAGTAGCAGATGGAAAATACTTTGCGCGCGAAAGGATATTCGAGCTTGGAATCTTTATGCATCTTGGAACCGATCACGATGTCGGCACCTGTGGAATTCATCTTCTCAACATACATCTTGATGAAATCCGGAGAGAGATCCAGATCTGCATCGATAAAGCCAACGATGTCGCCCTTGCTGTTAACGGCTCCCCAGGATACGGCTCCGCCCTTGCCGCGGTTTTTGTCGTAACCGAAATCTTTAATCGAGGGATTGTCAGCAGCAGCCCGGGCTGCCTCGGCACCTGTGTTATCACTGCTGCCGTCATTGACTGCAATGATCTCATAGTCTGAGCAAAACGCCTTAAGCGCTTTATCTATTGTCATGAGATTATCGTAGATGTGTTCGCCTTCGTTATAGGCAGGCACGACGATGCTGAGCATAATAAACCTTCGCTATTCCTAAAATACGCGATATTTTAACACATCAGAAGCGTCCGCCGCCACCGCCGGAGAATCCGCCGCCGCCACCGCCGGAGAATCCGCCTCCGCCGCCACCGCCGGAGAATCCGCCGCCGCCGCTGCTCGTAGATTCGAGGTGGATTACTTTCTTTTTGAGGAAAGAATCGTTCTTATCAACGACATTGGCACCCGGCTGTGAATATGTGCCGATGAACGGAACCTTATCGAGTCTTCTCTTAGGTGTTGCAACATTTGTGCCGAGAACGGACAATCCGAGAGGTACAAAGATCGTAAAGAAGACAATCGCACCGAAGCTCTGATAAGAATAATTATCCAGTTCCCTGGTGATGCCCTCTACTGCCGTTCCGTATTCTCCGCTTCCGAGTTCGTCCAGATGCTTTCTGAACAGGCTCATGCACTCATCATCAGATACTGCGAAATGTGCTGTTCCATATGTATAGAGCCAGAAGAATCTTCCGCCCTGGTAATCGAGTGTTATATCGATGAGAATGCAGACGCCGGAGTTGTTCTGAAGAGGAACTGTCTTAACACTCTTCATGTAGTAATCTTCGGCAAATCTCTTCTCGTCAGCATCAGAATTGGAATATTTACTGCCTTTATCCTTTGTGGTTACGATAACAACATTGATGTCTTTTTCCTTGGAGAGCTTTTTCGCTGCATCTTCGATGTTATCGAACTCTTCACTCGTGAAAAGATCGGCATCATCTACGACCTTGACTGTCTTTTTAGGTGACAGGTTCATAAAGACATAGAAAACGATGCCGGCAATGATGATGCAGATAAGCGCAATGCCTACACCAATGGAAGCTCCGTTAAGCTCAGACAATACCGAGAGCTTGGGGCCCTTTCCCTGATCCTGATTCAGTTCGTTATATTCAACGTTTTCGCTCATCCCCAGAACCCCCTCATGATGATACCCAAGATAAATCTTGTGATAACGGCCAGAATAGCAAGAATGATGAAGAAGACCATGACCTTCTTAACAGGGCTTACAGGAAGCTGTCCTGCAACTTCGCCTGTCTGTCCGTTCATTGCAAAGCAGTAATACTTGTTGCGGTATTTGTAAGACAGGAACCACACAGGGAGCAAAGCATAGTTTGCTTCCATCGTATCGATCCTGCTCAAGTTCTTGACGATCCTGAATTTGTCGTAAGTTCCCTTCAAAGAACCCTTGAGAGCTTTGTCGATTCCGTCCAGACCTCGCTTTGTCGCACGGGCAGCGAGATCTTGAGGAGACTGGTCGTATCTGTCGGCATAAAAGCCCGGAAGATATCTGTAATCGTAGGGAATAAGAGCATTAAAATCGAAAGGTTCGATCGCTTCCATCAAAAGGTCGTCGATCCTGGTCTCACCGTCAAGCGGAACATTCTCCCACTTGAGCTGACCTTTTCTCTCGAAGTTAAATGTCTCGATGATCTGATCATCGCCTCTGTAATGGATCTTATCGCCGGTACCGCTTGCATCGACAGTAGCGTTGATATTAAAGAGCCAGAACGGAACATAAAGTCCTGACATCTTCTCGACGTTCTTCTTTGAGACGAATCCGAAAGGTGTCCACTTACCTTTTCCTGCCCACTTGATGAAGGCTTCTTCAGCAGCCTTTCTCGAGTATTTGAAAGGTATCATGTACTGGGGCTGGAACTTCTCTGTAAGTCTCTTTCCTACAAGTGCGGGAGATCCGCAGAATGTACAGAAAGTAGCAGCAGTATGAGAATCGGTAACGATCTTTGCGCCGCATGCGTTGCAGACAAATTCAGTCTGCTCGGGTTCAGCCTGAGGCTGTCCCTCAGGTGCATGAGCCTGCTCATATTCCTTCGCAGGATCTGTCGGCTCAGCAGGCTTTGCTTCAAGTTCGCCTACAGTAATGTCGTTAAGAGTTGCAGGATCAAAAGAAGCTCCGCAACTTGGACACTCAAGTTTCTGAGTATCAGCATTAAGTGTGAGATTGGACCCGCAATTCGGGCATTTGATCGTATCAGCCATGCTATTATCCCTCCTAAAACAAAATTATATCATAAATTGTTTAGGTAATATCAGATTTCAGCCTCCAACAAGGCTTTAAGGGTCTTAATGTGACTCTTGGCCGAATGAGGATAATCTGTCTCCTTAAACTCTACACCCTTGCGTCCGCAAATAGTCTTTACGAAAGAATCAGCGAGTTTGGGATTTTTAAGAAGAACAGGACCTATGAGACTTATACCAAGAAGATTATTCTTTCTGGCACCGTCTTTTTTCATAGGAACAGTTCCAATGACCTTCATGACATCGAAAACGAGATCTTCTTCAAGATCAGGAATACCCGCTCTGTTAACGAAGCCGACATAACGTTCAGCCGAATCTTTTTCTGCGAGGATCACATCGCCTGTGTAACGCTTTTCGAGCTGTTCCCTGAACGTAAATCCAAAGAGTCCCAAGCCTTCAATAAAGCTGCCGTCTGCGGCAGTAATGCCCTTGCCTAAAATGTCATAGCTGTTGCCTGTAAACAGCATCGGAACACCGTCTTCTACGGCCTTAAATAGTCCGTCTTTAAACTGTACCAGGTGCTTTGCCGCAAGATTCCTGTTAGATTCAAAACCGGAACCCATATAAACAAAGTCAGCGTTCTCAAGATTGATCTTGCTGTCCGTGATCGTGCGCTTTGTGATCTCAACTTCAAAGCCCTGGTCTTCCAGTCTTTTCTTCATGATCCTGACATTGCCGTTATCACCGTAAAGGCTCATGAAATCGGGATACAAGTAAAGGATATTCACGTTCATGCGAGTTCCCTCCTTGTAACGATCGATAAGATCTTCTCTTTGTCAGAGAAGCATGTGATCACGTATAAGAATGAATCAATATTATGCGCGCAGTATTCGGCCGCATCGGACACCTGCTCAAAGATCTCGATCTTGCTCTCGTCTGCGCCTGCGAGTTCAAATCTTACAGCAAGATCGTCGCAGTACTGGCCGGCAAGGATTATCTTGTCGATATCAGCTCCTTTGAGCTTCTCGAAATTAATATCCCAGAGCCAGCTCGAATCCGAAGTGTAGTACTTGCGGCTGATCGCATCGACAATAAACATAACGCTCTTCTTGCGCTTGTCAGATACGACAACATCGATAGACCTGTCGTAGGATACGGAATTCTCGTGCTTTGAGAGAAGAAGTCTGCCGTCTAATTTTCCTAAAGTGAAGTCTGAGATACGGCCTGACTTCAAGATATATCCACCCAAAGATTCTGCCGCAGCTTCAGGTTTGATCCCTGCTGTGACAGCAGCCGTGAAAGCTGCAAGGATGTTATAACAGTGATAGATTCCGGTAAAGAAAACAGGAATGTCGTATCTGCCGTCGATCGTGATCTTTGCCTCGCCGTTTTCTTCTTGTGTGGAAGTAAGCGTGTGGTCTGTATCGTGTCTTTCAAATCCGCATGAAGAACACTTGAACTTGCCGATGTGGTTGTAATGGTAATACTCATATTCCATCGGAGCCTTGCAGACAGGGCAGTACTTTCCGTCGTTATAGATCCCGTCATTTTCCGGCTTATCCGTAGGGAGCTTATCGGCACCAAAATAGATAGTGCCTTCCCTGCCCTTGCCAAAACTCGATACGAGCGGATCGTCGGCATTGAGGATCAATGTCATGTCATCGTATACTGCCTGGCTGATAACGCTCTTAATGAACTCAGGATGTCCGTTTCTGGTCATCTGGTCCCTGTAGAGGTTATTTATAACGAAATATTTCGGATGGAAATATTTGAAAATGTGTCTCGAATATCTCTCGTCTGCCTCAAGAAGGATAACGTCACTCTTAACCTTGCCTGACATCGTGGAATCGCCGATAAGGAATGTCGCTACGCCTTCGATCTGGTTGGAACCTTCTTTGTTATATGCAACATTAAGCCCGTTGCTCTTTAACACCTGAGCGATCATCTCAACTGTCGAAGTCTTTCCATTAGAGCCTGTAACGGCAATGGAAGTCTCCGGAAGTTTAAGGTGCGATAAGATGTCCGGGCAGATCTTCAGGGCATACTTACCAGGCAAGCTCGAACCGCGTCCGAAAAGCTTTGCCAGGCACCTTACTATCTTGCAGACAAAAATTGCTGTAAATACTCTGATCTTCATAGCGTTGCAATTATATCACGAGGGAACTTAACTTTTAATATTTTTATTAATAACCGCAAATTCGCCTATTTTTGTTTACAGCAGTTTGAGTTTTCGAACACTTTTTCACAAGGGTGTTTACATTCTCCAAATGTGGTATATAATTGCCACATGACTAATTTTGCATTTACATGGCGTGACTTTTCATTTTTTGCCTTTACGAATAGGGGTAATTAGTTCACTGCATGTAAATAAATAACTTGATTTACGTAGATTATAGGGCCCCGCAGTGAACAAGACTGTGGGGCTTTTAATTTGTCAGGAGGAAAGATACATGACACAGAAACAGGCCGGAAAACGAATTGAAGAGATCGATGAGCAGATCAAGGAGCTCTTCAAGGAGAGATTGGAAGCGAGCAAGATGGCAAACGAGACGTTGACGAAGTCTGAGATCGCTCTTAAGAGCAGACGCTATGAGAGAAGCTATCTGGCAGGACTTGAGACATCAGATCAGCTTATTGATAACTATGAGCGAGTTCTTTTCTCCACAATGTTTAACTTAAGCCACTCCTACAGAAATACCGAGTATGGAACAAGGACCGAGCTCGCAGACCAGATTAAAAAGGCCCTCGAGACCACTCCCCTGGAACTTCCCAAAGCACCTATGGTAGCCTGCCAGGGTATTGAAGGCGCTTACTCACAGATCGCTACAGACAAGATCTTCCATCACGCAAACATCATGTATTTCAGAACTTTCGACGGCGTTTTCCAGGCAGTTGAATCCGGCCTTTGCAAGTTCGGTATCCTCCCTATCGAGAACAGTTCGTTCGGTTCAGTCACACAGGTCTATGACCTCATGGTCGACCACAAATTCCATATCGTAAAAGACTACAAATTAAGGATCAGCCACAAGCTCCTCGCAAATCACGGAACGAGATTCGACGATATCCGCGAGGTTTACTCACACAACCAGGCAATCGGCCAGTGCAGCCAGTTCCTCAAAGAGCATCCGGATATCAAGGTAAATATCGTTGAAAATACTGCAGTTGCAGCAAAGAGCGTTGCAGACTCCGGAAGAAAAGACGTAGCAGCTATTTCCTCCTCCGACTGCCAGCAGCTTTATGGCTTGGAAGCTGTAAGAGATGATATCCAGAACACAGACAATAACTACACAAGATTCATCTGCATCACAAAAGAACTCATGATCTTCCCCGGTGCATCCAAGACTTCAGTAATGCTCGCTCTTGGCCACACACCGGGCGCACTTGCAGATACACTTGCCAAGTTCTCTTCACTGGGTCTGAACCTTACAAAGATCGAATCACGTCCTATTGCTGGAAAGGATTTCGAATTCATGTTCTATCTTGATTTCGAAGCTTCAGTATATTCAGAAGAAGTAATCGCACTCCTTTGCGAGCTCGACGCTGAGCCTACCGAATTCGCTTATCTCGGAACATATATCTGAATAAACAAATGAGTCCGTTTTTTGAGCCCCTGAAGTCAGACAAACTTCGGGGGTTTCTTCGTTTTTACACCAAATTTGTATATTTCGAAAATGGTGTAAAAAAGGCCCCGTTTTTTACACCAAAACCTTTTTATTTAAAAAACGGTGTAAAACCATTAAGAAAATCCAGTTAATGAATAAAACAGACGGTGCCTCTTACGAGACACCGTCTTTTTGTTCTGCATTTTTCAATAGATCAATGATTCATTTGGGTTAAGATTCCGATGACTACGGCACTCGTTGCGATTATGTAGTAGAGCAGCCAGACTGCCCAGAAGATCGTATAGCCGATGCCGGAGTAGCGGGCTGCTCTGCTGAGTGCCGAGCTGATCTTGATCTTGACAGTGTGCAGACCGCCGCGAGACAGGTAATCGAGAAGCGCTGCCCTGTTCTTGGTCGCCATGTTGATAGCAATGATGCTGCCGACAGGAAGTGTGCTGATAGCTCCTGCAACAATTGCCTTTGTGAGGAAATCTTTTGAAACTTCAGCATAGTTAGGATCAACGGGCTGCTGTTGCTGAACAGGGGCCTGATAAGCTGTCTGCTGATACTGCTGTTGAGCATACTGCTGTTGCTGTTGAGCATACTGCTGTTGCTGCTGTATCACCTGCTGCGTAGCCATTTGCTGTTGCTGCTGGTCCATCTGATCCAGCGAATTCTGCATAAGATTGTTGTTTTCCATAGTGTTACTCCTTATTCCATAAAGTTTACTATTACAACAATCAGATTATACCACGAACCTCACTTTTCTGCTGCGACAACTGGTACTTGTCGAAGAGCTTCACATACATAAGCGGTACTGCTCCGACGATCGCCGCACTTGCCTGAATACCGTTAGGTATTACTGAACCTAATGCCGCTTCAACGCCATACATAAAAGGCAGTGATTCAAATGCGAAATAGCCTGCGATCATGATGAGCTCCGTGACGACTGAGACGGAGAGTTTTCTAGCAAGATGCGTCTTTCCTTCAGCATTTCTCTTAAGAAGGATTCCTGCGACGATGCCCATCACGCCTTTAATGATGAATGTTGCAACAGCGTACTGCGGATAGCCTGCGAAAAGGTCAGCAAGTGTCGATCCGATCGCTGCCGGGAAAAAGGCCAGGGGGCCTAAGATATATGAGCTTACGAGTATCACGAGGTCACCTAGATTGATGTGCCCGATCGCGGTCGGGATGTGAAGCTCCGTGCCAATAAATACCAGTGCTGCAAGCACGCCTGCGTATGCTATTTTCTTCAAGTTGTTTCTGTTGTTTTCTTTACTGCTCATTGTCATGTCCTTTCTTATCAAAAAACGGGAGCTCTTTATTAGAACTCCCGTCGATAACCTGATTTAGATTTTTAGATCAAGATGGCATTCAACAGATGCCGGTCATTCGCGGGAGAGTGACTTCAAAACAACATTTATGATGCATCGTAGTTGTAGTAATGCTGTTCATGTTTGGTCTCTCCTTCCGTTTGATTTGCGAAGAATTTATCATCAATTACCTACTATGTCAATAGTTTTATTATAGTCATTTTTTATAGCTTGTTATAGATTGCTTTTTACTGTCCTTCGGGATAGATAACAGGAAGCGTCGGAAGCTCTGTAGATACCGTCTGCTCAGGAATCTCAGATACGGGAATGATCTTTCCTTCCGGTGTCAAAGATACAGGCGTGCCGAGTCCTGCCTTAACAGCAGCGGCATAATCTTTTACTGACTCTATCTTCTTCTCGAAAAGCATGCCGCCCATGCTCTTATCGTTAAAGAAATGGATGTCGGAGCCTGCTGTCATGGGAAGGCCGAGCTTTGTGCAGTACTCGTATCCTAAAGCATTCATGTTTGCGCTGTTTGCAGCATTATAGACTTCGACGCCGTCACATGCTGTGGGAGCGAGCTTGATGTCTTCAAGATAGTCTCTTTCCCTGTAGGGGTGGGCCTGGATCATGACGCCGCCTGCCTTGTGAACGGCTTCGAGGAGTTCATGCCTTGTCATGTCCATGATGCACTCGTTGTCCAGGAGCCACTGCTTGTCGACTCCGTAGATCAGGTATTCGTCTTTCCAGAAATTGAACTCGATGCCGAACATGACATTGAAATCCTTGCCTTCTGCGGCCTTCAAAGCGCGCTCGTAACCGGAGCAGTAGATCTCAACTCTTTCCTTCCACGGGAGGTTCTCAGGAACACATGTATTGCCGTTGAAGAAATGGTCAGTTACGACCATTCCGGCATATCCCTTCTCCATCATGTAGGGAATGTAATCTTCACCATGCACTTTGCCGCATGCGCTTGCCTCGCATGTATGAAGATGCGTCTCGTATAAAAAGCCCATTAAGATACCTGATTTCTAATCTGAATTTTTCCTGCAAAATGCTAACACTCGCAGGCATTCAAATCAAGCAGACAAATGCGTCAATTATTCTCTTTGTCCTTAAATACTCTGGATCCTGTCGCGCCCTTCTGGCCCTGATACTTGCCGTCGTAGGGATTCAATGCATGATCGTCCATCTTCGCGAAAACAAGCTGGCCGACTCTTCTTCCCGCCTTGAGTTCGATCGCACATCTGTTGGCGTTATAAAGCTCCAATGTGATCTCGCCCTTGAAGCCCGGATCAACCCAGCCGGCGTTCTGGATAAAAAGGCCCATTCTGCCCAAGGAACTTCTGCCTTCAACGAATGCAGTAAGGTTATCGGGGAGCTCGAAATATTCCATCGTCGTGGCGAGCACGAACTGGCCCGGCATGATGAGGAATGTGTCAGTTGTGATCGTCTTA
>JAEEGJ010004018.1_pt1 | contig 51943 bp, 40 predicted proteins | sample 8958761 | NCBI WGS metagenome assembly JAEEGJ01 (sample SAMN16246546, study PRJNA631951) | gut metagenome | biome: gut microbiome; feature: rumen; material: RS-attached | host: Bos | place: Iran: Karaj | collected 2018-10
CGACCACGGCGCCGCGCGGCACGACCACGCGGCCGTCCGCGTTGCGCGGGACGAACTCGCCCGTCGTCGCGTCGAAGATGGCCGTGGCGGCGGTGATGATGACGCCGGAGGCGATCACCGCGCCTTCCTGCACGATGGTGCCCTCGTAGATGCCGCAGTTGCCGCCCACGAAGGCGCCGTCCTCGATGATGGTCGGCATGGCGCCGGCCGGCTCGAGCACGCCGCCGATCTGCGTGGCGGCGGAGATGTGGATGTTCTTGCCGATCTGGGCGCAGGAGCCGATGGTCACGTGGCTGTCCACCATGGTGCCGCTGTCGACATAGGCGCCGACGTTGATGTAGGACGGGGGCATGACAATGGCGCCCGGAGCCACGTAGGCTCCGCGGCGGATGCTCGTGCCGCCCGGCACGATGCGCACGCCGTCCTGCTCGGAGAAGGACTGTACCGGGAAGGTGTCCTTGTCGAAGAACGGGAACTGTCCCTGCGACATATCCGTGACCTTGCCGAGCTTGAACCCGGAGAGGATCACCTCCTTGACCTCGCGGTTGACCTGCCAGGCGCCGTTCACCTTCTCGGCGACGCGCAGCTGACCGGCTTCCAGCGCGGTAATGACTTCTTCAAATCGCTCTCTGCTTATTTCCATAATTCTGCTAAAACTTTCTGCATCATTGTCTTGGTGGCGTCGGAAGCCGTTGCGAGCGGCAGGCGCACCGTCTCGCCGATCACGCCGAGCTGCGCGAGCGCGGCCTTGGCCGGAATCGGGTTGGATTCCACGAAGCAGGCCTTGAAGAGCGGGAAGAGGCGGTGATGCAGGGTGCGGGCCTGCTCGAGGCGGCCCTCCTGCATGGCCTTGACCATCTGCGAAACTTCCTTCGGGGCGATGTTGGACGCCACAGAGATGACGCCGTGGGCGCCGGTGGCCATGAACGCGAGGGTCATGTCGTCGTCACCGCTCAGGACCGTGAAGTCCTTGGGCGCGCGGCGCAGGATCTCGCTGACCTGGTCATAGTTGCCGGAGGCTTCCTTGATGCCCCGGATGTTGGGGACATCGTTCGCGAGGCGGATCACCGTGTCCGGCAGCATGTTCGCGCCGGTGCGGCCCGGGACATTGTAGATGATGACCGGCAGCGAAGTCTCCGCGGCGACGGCTTTGAAATATTCATACTGGCCCTGCTGGGTCGGCTTGTTGTAGTAGGGAACGACCACGAGCAGCGCATCGGCGCCCAGCGGCTCGAGGAGCCGGATGTTGGCGAGCGTGTCGGGGAGGCTGTTCACACCCACGCCGGGCATCAGGGGCAGCCCCTGGGCGTGCTCCTTGACCACCTGGTAGATCGCCGTCTTCTCGCCGGCGGAAAGCGTGGGGGTCTCGCCGGTCGTGGCGAGGGGAACGAGGAAATCTACGCCGGCGGCTACCTGGCGGTCCACCATCCGGGCGTAAGCTTCATAATCAACGGCACCGTCCGCGGTGAACGGGGTCACCAGCGCCGTGCCGCATCCTTGCAAGACAAGAGGTTTCATACGCTGACACTATTTAACTAACTAACGGACGCTAAAGATAATAATCTTTTTTAAAAAGACTCTCTTTTTTTGTGACTTTGTGACAATTAGCGCCGCTTCCGGGCGAAGACGAAGTCCTCGAGCTCGCACAGGGAGCGGTCGGGGGTGTCGGACTCGAAGACGAAGAAGAGGGCGTGCTTGCCGCGGAGCTTCGCGGCCTTGGGGACGCGGGCGCATTTTTGCACGATCTCCTGCGGCTCGCGGCCGCTGAGCCGGATGGCGCCGAGGCGGATGCCGTGGCGCGGGTGGTCGGCCATGATGACGATGCGGCCCTTGACACCCTGCGGCAGCAGGCGGAGCAGCAGTTTTCTGGCTTTGGCGGCCTTCAGGCCATCAAAGTTGAAATACTTGTAGCCCACGACGGAGCCGGCGGTGTTGTTCACCACGGGGTTGTGGTTGGCGCGCAGGTCGTACGGGTCGCCCTCTCCGTCCCAACTGAGGCGCAGCGGCTCGATGTAGGAACCGGAGTACTTGTTGCCAAGGTAGTCCTTCTCGGCCGGCCGGGGGCCGGTGAACCAGCAGGCGATGCCTGCGGAATGGCGCTCCAGCGGGTTGAGGCCGCCGAGCTCGAAGCCCTCGGAGGTGTATTCCGCCTCGGAGATTTCCACTTTGCCGTCGGGGCCTTCCGTGACCTTGACCTCGATCGGGGCCACCATGGCCTGCCGGTCGAAGCCGCCGAGGCCCGCCTGGCGGTGGTAGAAGATGTACCACTGGCCGCCTATCTCGCAGATGCTGCCATGCGTGTTACCGCCCGGCGCGGCGGTGTAGATCGGATTCCCATCCTCATCCACGTCGCGCCCGCGGGCGTCGATGACCGTGCCGCCGTAGGTCCAGGGGCCCAGCGGGGAGTTGCTCCAAGCCCAGGCGAGGGTGTTGTTGGCCTCGGGCAGGCCGAAGTCGCCGTCCGCCGTCCAGCGGCTGTACACGAAGACGTATTTGTCCTTGATCTTGCGGATCGAAGAAGCCTCGAAGAAGCGGTATTCTCCCGGCTGGTTGAGGTGGGAGACCATGTCCGTGACGACCTGGGTGCCCTTCTTGACGGTGCACATCGTCTCGGGATCGAGCTCGGCGCCGAAGGACTGCTGGAAGCCCCAGTAGCCGTAAACGCGGCCGTCATCGTCGATGAAGGCCGCCGGGTCGAAGCCCAGCACGCCGACGGTGCGCTTCGGGTCCTTGGGGCCCCAGTTGCAGACGGTGAAGGGGCCGTCCGGCCGCTCGGCGCGGGCAATCATGCCGTTGCGCCCGGCAGCCTGGGTATTGGGATACAGATAATAGGTCTTCTTGCCGTCCGGGCCGACTTTCTCCACCACGTCGGGGGCGTAGAGGATGTCGCCCTTGCCGTCCGGGTTGAGGGGCTCTCCGTTGGCGTCCAGGCGGGATTCGAAGATCACGCCGTCGAAGCGCCAGTGCTGCAGGTCGTCCACGGAGGCGGACCACACGACCTGGTTGCGGCCGCAGTAGGCGGTCTGCTCGATGTCGTGGGAGCCGTAGATATAGACGCGGAACTGCCCGGGATGATCCGGATCCTCAAAGATATAGGGTTCGCCGTCCGGGATGTATTCCCACAGGGGAAGGTAAGGGTTGGCGGCGCCGGCGGTGGCGCAGATCAGGAGGCAGGCGCTGCCCAGCAGGGCGGCCAGACGGGAAAGCAGGGTTCGTTCCATATTGCGTTTTAGTGTGCTGTTTGGGCAAAGATAGCGAATTAAGCGCACAATTTTTGCTATCTTTGCATGATATGCTGAAACATCTCCGACTGCTGCTTGCCAGCGTGCTTTGCCTTACGGCCGCCTTCGGTGCGGTCGCGCAAGAGCATCCCGATGCCGCGAAGGCAAACCCGCGCCAAGTGGCTGACGACATCATCAAGGAAGCCGGACAGCACCTGGGCAAGCCCTATAAATATGGGGGCAATGGCCCGGAGAGCTTCGATTGCACGGGCTTCACCTGCTACGTCTTCAACAAATCCGGCTACAAACTGTCCCGCACCTCTTCCGACCAGGCCAGGGACGGTCGGGAAGTCCGGGGCGGCATCGAGAATTACCAGAAAGGCGACTTGATCATCTTCGGCGGGCGCAGCGCCAAGCAGACCCCCGGCCACGTGGGTATCTTCATTGCGGCGGACAGCTCGAACAAGAGTTTTACCTTCATCCATGCCTCCAGCTCGGGCGTGACGATTTCTCATATCGACGAGCCGTACTATGCGCAGCGCTTCATCGGCGTACGCCGCATCCTGCCCGATTTCCCGCGGGAAGAGAAGATAAAGGCACAGGAACCGCAGGACCACGTGGATCTGTACGGCTTGCTTCGCAGCAAGACGGGCGCGGCGCGCGACTCCGTGATCAACGCCATCACCGAGCGGTCGCTGGTCCTCTTCCCGGACGGCACCTGGGCCTTCCTGGATGAGAACGGCAAATACAAGGCGGCGGCCGGCGACCGCGACTATCTCCTGAACGCCGACGGCACCTGGCGCACCGAGGAAGCCACTTCGGCCGAATTCTACACCGTCCGCGCCGGAGATACGATCGGCAAGATCGCCCGCAAATTCAATATCTCCGTCGATTCCCTGCTGGAAATGAACGGGTTGACGAAGAAATCCGTCCTCCATCTCGGCGACCGTCTTCGCGTGCACTGATAAGCAGAAAATTGCTATCTTTGCGGCTGCTATGTTTGAAAAACAAGTCTATATCGCGCGTCGTCAGGAGCTCCTGAAACGCATGGAAGGACAGCAGGGCATCGCCCTCTTCCTCGGCAATGTGGAATCCCCCGCCCAGTACGGAGACAACTGCTACAAGTGGCGCCAGGACAGCAACTGGCTCTATTTCTTCGGCATCGACGAGCCGCGTTTCGCGGCCACGATCGACCTGGAGACGGGCAAGGAAACCGTCTATGCCGACGACTTCAGCCTCGACGACATCATCTGGATGGGGCCCATGCCCTCCGTCCGCTCGCTGGCGGACAGCGTGGGCGTGGCGAATACGGCCCCGTACGACGCCCTCGCGGCGGCGCTGAAGGGGCGTCAGGTGCATTTTCTGCCCGCGTCCCGTCACTACAACCAGCTGCTGCTCTCCAAGTTGCTCGGACTCCGGCCTGAGGAGACCGTGAGCGCGGGCAAGGCTGGCTGCGCCAAGGCCTCCGAGCCGCTGGTGCGCGCCGTTATCGAGATGCGTCTGGTCAAAGACGAATGCGAAATCGCGAGCATCGACGCCGCCTGCAACCTCGGCTTCGAGATGCACACCATCGCCCGCCGCGGCATCCGTCCGGGCCGCATCGAGCAGGAGATCGTGGGCGATATGGAAGGCCTGGCCCTCGCGAAGGGCTGGGGCGTCAGCTTCGCCACCATCCTCACCCAGCACGGTGAGATCTTCCATTGCCACAGCCACGAAATGCCCGTTGAGCCGGGCAAGCTGATGGTCATCGACGCCGGCGTGGAGGCGAACGACCATTATGCTTCCGACTTCACCCGCACCTATCCGACTTCGGGCCGCTTCACCCAGAAGCAGCGTGATATTTACCAGACCGTCTATGAGTGCAACGAGCTGGCGTTCAGTATGATCCGTCCGGGCATCGCCTATCGCGACGTCCATCTGGCGGTCGCTGAGCACATGCTCGACAACCTGCGCCAGCTGGACCTGGTGCGCGGCGAGTTGAGCGGTATGGTCGAGGACGGCATCGCCGGGCTCTTCATGCCCCACGGCCTGGGTCACAACATGGGCCTGGACGTGCACGACATGGAAGATCTGGGCGAGAACCTGGTCGGCTACGGCGAAGGCCAGACCCGCTCCCCGCAGCTCGGTCTGGGCAGTCTGCGCATGGCGCGCGAACTGCAGCCGGGCCACGTTATCACGGACGAGCCGGGCATCTACTTCATCCCCGCCCTGATCGAGCAGTGGAAGAAAGACGGCACGGACGGCGGCCGCGTCAATTATGCGAAGCTGAAGGACTACTTCGACTTCGGCGGCATCCGCCTCGAAGACGACGTGCTCGTAACCGAGGGCGGCGCGCGCCGGTTGGGCGCCAGACGCCTGCCTATCGCGCCGGACGAGATTGAAACGATTATGCAAAACGAACAAATTTAGAGATATGAGCTTACTGGAAGGAAAAGTCGCCCTCATCACGGGCGCATCCCGAGGCATCGGCAAGGCCATTGCCCTCCAATTTGCCGCCGAAGGGGCGGACATCGCATTCACCGACATCAAGGTCAACGAAGATACTGTGAAGGAACTGGAAGCACTCGGCGTGAAAGTTCGCGCTTATGCGTCCAACGCCGCCGACTTCGCCCAGACCCACGAGACCGTGGAGCAGATCCTGGCCGACTTCGGCCACATCGACATCCTGGTCAACAATGCCGGCATCACCCGCGACGGCCTGATGCTCCGCATGGACGAGGCCCAGTGGGACGCCGTGATCAACGTGAACCTCAAGTCGGCCTACAACTACATCCACGCGGTCACGCCCATCATGGCGCGCCAGCGCGGGGGCAGCATCATCAATATGTCCTCCGTGGTGGGTGTCAGCGGAAACGCCGGCCAGTGCAACTATTCTGCGTCGAAGGCGGGCCTGATCGGCCTTGCCAAGTCGATCGCCAAGGAGATGGGTCCCCGCGGCATCCGTGCCAACTGCATCGCCCCGGGTTTCATCATTTCCGATATGACCGCCGCCCTCCCCGACGAGGTGCGCGAGGCCTGGGTCAAGCAGATCCCGCTGCGTCGCGGCGGCACCCCGGAGGACGTCGCCAAGGTGGCGCTCTTCCTTGCGAGCGACCTTTCCTCGTATGTCAGCGGACAGGTCATCCACTGCTGCGGTGCGATGAACTGCTAGCCGGATGGACCCCCGCCTGAACTCTTTAAGCTTGAAAACTTCCCTCTCGGCCCTGCTGGACCTCGTCCTGCCGAGAGTGTGCGTGGTGTGCGGCCGTCCCCTCATTCCGCAGGAGCGGCATCTCTGCCTGGAGTGCCTCTCCGACCTGCCGGAGACCCGCTATGCCCCGCTCGGCCACAACCCGATGGCCGATCGTTTCAACGCGAAGATTCAGGTTGATGAATATGAGCCGTATGCGTATGCTGCGGCTCTTTATCATTATCGGGTGGAATCCGGGTACAGAAAGATCTCCCAGGCGCTCAAGTACCATCGCGATTTCGGGGCGGGGCGCTGGGCCGCAGGCCTGCTGGGCGAGCGCCTGGCCGCCTCGCCGCTCTACGCGGACGTGGATCTGGTGGTCCCCGTGCCGTTGCACTGGATGCGACGCTGGCAGCGCGGCTACAACCAGGCGGCGGTGATTGCCCGGGAGGTGGCGCGGGTGCTGGGCGCGGCATGCGCGGAGCGCCTGTTGCGCCGCGCTCGCCGCACCCGCAGCCAGGCGCATCTGCACGGTGAGGCCAAGGCTGCCAATGTCTCGGGCGCTTTCGTGCTGCGCCGCCCCTCCGGCTTCGCGGCCTTTCTCCGCCGCCTGACCGGCCTGCCGCCGAAGTCCGTCCCGACAGCGAAGCATATTCTGTTGGTGGATGATGTGTTTACGACGGGTGCCACGCTGGCGGCCTGCCACCGGGCCCTGCGGTGCGCCTACGGTCCGCAAGTCCGCATTTCTGTCGCCACCCTCGCCGCTGTCGGTGAATAATAACGCCAAGGGTTGCTGTTTAAACTCCCTCGTGCCCCCAAATGTTGTGAGCTATAACTGGTAAATAGCAAAAAATCAGTTAATTGCGGCTCACAAAAGATCGGCGATAATATCGTCGCTGACGAACCAATGATTCTCCGGAATCCGGACGCGCCCGCCGGGAAGGCGCTCCAGGCGGCCGTCGGAGAGCATCGCTGCGGCGCTGGCTGCGTCCAGCAGCCCTTCCGCCACGCCGCGCGCCGTCCGCAGCCCCAGCATCACCGTCTCTTCCCGCGCCTCCTGCTCGGATAATTCTTCTTGTCCTCCGCGCAGCGGCAGCTTGCCCCCGAAAACGTCCGGCTGCGCCGGACCCCTCCCATCTGGCGATGGGCCCCTCCCTCTTATGATGCCGAGGGTGGCACATTTTTCTGGGGCAACTGCCGCCTGCGCCGGGGGAAGTGCGTCGATATTCCAGGAACGGGTGTGACCATCGAACGAGTGGGCCCCGGGGCCGAGGCCGACATAGGGGTGGCGGGTCCAGTAGGCGGAATTATGAATCGCCTCGAAACCGGGCCGGGCCCAGTTCGAGATCTCGTAGTGGCTGTAACCGGCAGCGCGAAGGCCCTCGCAGAGGAGCCGGTACTGCGCGGCGCATTGCTCCTGCGAGGCCTCTTCGTAGCGCCCGTCGCGCACCAGCTTGCCGAGCGCGCTGCCCTCCTCGATGCTGAGCTGGTAGGCGCTGATGTGCTCGGGGCGCCAGGCGACGATCTCGCGAAGCGTCTGTGTCAAGGTGGCCTCGGAGAGCTGCGAGAGGCCGAAAATGAGGTCCACGCTGATGTTCTTCACCCCGGCGTCCCGAAGGATGCGGAAGGCCTGCCGGGCGTGCGCGGCGTCGTGACGCCGGTTCATCCAGCGGAGGATCCCGTCATCGAGGCTCTGCACCCCCATGCTCACGCGGTTCACCCCCAGCTCCAGCAGCCCTCGCACATACGCTTCCCCCTTCTCGACAATATCCTCCGGATTCACCTCGATGGTAAACTCATAGAAGCCGACGGGCGGAGTCTTCCAGACGGGCGGCCCGGAATTATTTTTCGGACAAGTTTGCCGAAAAACCAATTCCGGCTCCGCTATTCCGCCGTCGGCCGAACGGTGCATCGAGGCGTTGGAGCGAAGCGACGCAGGGGGTTCGGGGGGAACGCCCCCCGTAAGCGAAAGCACGATTTGTTGCAAACAAATCAGAGGCAGCACCGATGGGGTGCCGCCTCCGATATAGAGGGTATTCAAGTCGCGGGTGGCCTCGATTTCGTCCCGGCGAAGGGACGCCTCGGCGCAGACCGCTGCCGTGAAATCTTCAAACAACTGCGCGTCCCGTCCCCGGCAGGCGATTTCCGAGTAGAAATCGCAATAGGTGCAGAAGCTCCTGCAGAAAGGGACGTGCAGATAGACCATTTAGCGGAGCAGAAGCTCTCCGTGGCCGAGCTGCGCCTGCGTGGTGTAGGCGTTGACCGTATAGACGCCCTTCTGGAAGGAACCGATGTTGTTGATGTAGATGCCCAGATCCACTTCCTGGCCCTGGTAATCGACCTCGCGGGAAGCGGTGGCGTCCAGCGTCTCACCACCAAAGGTGAAGGTGGTGCCGCGGCCGTCGGTGAGCAGGTTGCCCTCCGGATCCGTCACGCGCACATAGACGCGCACCGGGCCGCGCTCGGCGAGCTCATTCTCCACGAGACTGAGGTTCACCAGGAAACGGGCGACGCGGTTGGCCTTGTCGGTGATCTTGTCGTTGTTGTTATAGGCGTACATCACGAAGTTGTGGGCCTTGAGCACGGAGCCGGCGGCCACGCGGTCGTTCAGGACCTCCACCTGCTGGGTCAGCTGGGTGTTGATCTGCTTGGTCTGTTCTGCCTCCTTGCGCGCCGAGGCGGCCTCTTCGGCCAGACGGTGGTTCAGCGTGTTGAGGGAATCAATCTGGTTGATGTAGCCGCGCATGATGGAGCGCAGGGTGCCGAGCTCCTTCTCATACTGGCGGATCTTGGCGCGGTCCGTAGCCTCGGACTTCTTCACGCGGTCCAGCAGCTGGGCGATCTCCTCGCGGGAGGAATCCAACTGGGCGTTGATGGAGTCGTACTCGGACGAGAGGTTCTCGTAGTCGCTCTGCAGGGCCTGGATCTGCTCGGTGAGGTCGGCTTTCTCCTGGTTCAGCTCGTCCACGAGGTTGGTCTTGGAACTCCACACATAAATAAGGGCGGCGGCGAGAGCAATGGCGACGGCGATCATCACGATCATGACGGTCTTCAGGCCACCGTTGGCTTTCTTTTCAGCTTGCTGTCTTTCCAGCTTCTCGATAGGATCTTCTCTTTCCATTTTTTGACTAATTTTAGTTCAGCATGCAAAAATAGCAATTTTTATGCTAATTTTGTAATTATGAAATATATAATCCGCTCACTGAAATATTTTTGCTACTTGATCATCCTGCTGACGCTGATCATTCTGGCCTTGGTTCTGACCGGTTTTGTGGAGGCCGATCTCTCCAAAATGTTCGTCAACGGCTACGATTCCCTGTGGCAGATCGCGCTCGTCATGCTGGCTTTTGCTGCCTTGTATCCGCGTTTTGGTTTCTCGAAGCGCACGGCGCACGTGTACGGTTCTCCGGAGGAGATCCGTTCCGATGTCCTGCGGGTGATGGAGGTGCTTGGCTATCGCCTGGAAAGCGAAAAAGAAGGGTCCTGGGCTTTCCTTCGCCGCTCCGGCGTGTCGCGCGCGCTGAAGATGTGGGAAGACCGCATCACGCTCACGGCCTCGGCCGCCGGCTTGGAAGTCGAAGGCCTGACGCGTGACCTCATGCGGGTCGTCTCCGCCTTGGAGGCTACTCGTCCAGATGCGTAGCCGCAGCGCTTAACGCCTCATAGAAATCCTCTCCGAAGACCTTCGTGAGGGGATTTTTTAGAAATTGATAGACCCGAATCCCTTCCCGGGCGCCTTTCTCGTAAGCGGGATTGCAGATGTCCCAATGGTGGACATTGAGGGCGAGTCCGCCGCCGGTCAGCTTCGTGACGCGGATGGGGTAGAGTGAGCAGGATGCCGGCTTGACGCGCCCGGCCATCTCGATGGCGCAAAGGCATTCGCCCTCCGGGCCGAAATGGCAGAAGGCGCAGGGGCAGTCCTGCGAATCGGGTAGCGGCGGCATCAGCGGTGTGACGATGTCATCGTCCCGGTCCACCTCGAAAAAGCCCTTGGCCGCTACGGCCGCGCGGCCCGCGTCGGTCATGTGCCCGCTGTAGGCTGGATAATCGCGCTCCAGACCTTCCAGCTCGGCTTCGTCTAGCGGTGCGCCACTGTCGCCGGCGATGCAGCACGCACCACGGCAGACGGCATAGTCACAGGCAAAATATTCCGTCACGACATCCTCCGATACGAGGATGTCTCCAATCTGAATAATCGTTCCGAATCTTCCCTTTCCCATCAGATAATCGTGTATTCGACCTCTCCGCCTTCGGAGAGGATTCTCAAAATCTCCCGGACGCTCGCGACGGAAATCCGCTGGACGGCGCCCTTGTAGTCCGTGATCACGTCCTTGCCCTCGCTGTAGCGGATCAGTACGTCTTCCATCAGGGTCTCCGGCTGGGAGTAGCGAACTTCCAGCTCCTTGAGCAAGGTGGCCTTGGCGGCACGCACATCGGCTTCGGAGACCGGCAGCGTGTCCAGTCGGCGGGTCACGCTGCGCACGGCATCCAGCACCTGGCCGACCTCGCCCGCCCGGACGCCGGCCGGCAGGCCGCTTTCGGGACAGGGGTGGCAATTGATATAGACGGAGATCCGCTCCGACGGGAAGAGCTCCAGCCGGCCGGAAAGCTCTGCCCAGGAGCCCTGCTCGGCCAGCGCGCCCGAGAGCCGCTGACGGATGAGCATACAGGCCACCTGGAAGGACAGATAGCTGTCAAGATTGTAGGGGAGCGCTGCGGACCGCACTACGTTGACCCCGATTTCGCGACCGCCGGTCACGCCCGCAGCGGATTCCTCCGTGCGCGAAACGGTGCCGGTGGCGAAGCGGTTCTCCACGCGCGGGCGGGAGGAGAAGCGTTTCTCGGTCCGGAAGGCGCCCAGTGTGCGGGTGAGCTCTTTCTTAAGGGCTTCCTCCTCCAGGTCGCCCATCAGCAGGAGAACCCCGTCCCCGGCCTTGTCGAAGAGCTGCGCAAAATAGCTTTCCGCCCGGGCGGGCAGATCCTCGGAGAGGCAGTCGATCTGCTTGCGCTCCGGGTAGAAGAAATCCGGGCGCAGGATGTTGTCCATGATGGCGTTGACATCGCGCGGGGAATTGGCTTCCCGGTCCAGCCGCAGGGCTTCTTCCTGCCGGTAGGCGGCAAACGCTTCCGCGTCGCTTTCCCGGCTGTCGGAGAGCCACAGCAGCGCCTGCAAAACGCGGGAGAGCTCCGCGGACGGGGCGCGTCCGCTGATGCGCAGGTCGGAGAGCGAGGCGGTGGTGTGCAGGGAGATCCCGCTCGCATCGAGCCGCTCGCGGAATTCCATCCCGCTCATGCCGGCCACACGGCACAGGCCGAGCATGTCGCCGACAAAAGCGCTCTCACCGGCCTGCAGGCCCGGCACTTCGGCCACGCCGCCGCGCAGCATCCAGCTGTAGTGGAACTCGCGCGGCGTGTTCATTTTCTTATAGATGACCTTCATTCCGTTGGAGAAGGTCCACAGGCGCCCGCCGGAGAGCGGCTCCGCGGCGTCGCCGCTCAGGCGGATCCGCTTGGCGTTAATAACCCTTTCCGGCAGGGGCTGGATGTCTGCCGCGAGACTGTCGGCTGCAGCCGTCCAGGCTTCCGTGAAGGCTTGGCGCAGCGCGTCGCGGTCCAGGTCCGTGCGGGGCACATCGAGGCGCAGCGTCAGGTTGCGAGCCGGGTCCAGCAGGGCGCGGGCGAAGCTGTTGAAGAGCGCCAGCTCGCGCTCGTCGTCCAGCCGGTGCGTGCCGATGAAGACGCTGAGCATGTCGCCGGAGGCGAGATGGGCGCCATACAGGTAGGAAGCGACGCAGCGGTTGAGGTATTCTTCATTGCGCAGTTTGCGCGCGCCCTCCCGCCGGGCTTCGGCGATCTGCCAGTCGCGCGCTTCGCGAAATTCCTCCAGGCTTGCGCCGTCGCGGTCCAGCCCGCCCAGGACCGACGCAACGCAGCGCACGGCGCTGTCCAACTGCTGTGCGGTCGTGTAAACGGTCAGGGTGTGCCGTTCGTCTTCCGGCCCCTGCGCGCTGTCCTGGTAGCGGAAACGGAGTCCGGCCAGCGGGATGCCGGCGGCGCGGAAACGCTGCTCCATCCGCCGCTCGGCAATGCGCCCGAGCTGCTCGGCATAAGCCTGCAGAATCAAGGGCTGGGGCGTATTCATATAGGATTTGGACAGCCGTTCGGTGCGGTAGATGACATTGATGGCCGCTACTTCGCGCCCCGCCTGCTGCGAGACGAGCAGCGAGAGCGAGTCGTTCGGCGTCCACTGGTAGGCGATGCCCCGATAGTTGTATTCCAGTGCGGGGACCATCATCGACAGCAGGCCCATCCGCTCGCGGATGCGCGCTGCATCAATGTCGCCGCAAATGATGACCGCCTGCGGCTTGCGGTAAGCCGCGGCTATGTCGAAGAGCATCAGCAGGGTGGAATCCGCGACGCTCTCGTTGTGCGTGGGTACGTCGTGGAAGGCGAACAAGGCGGCGTCTGCCGGAAGGGCGATCAAGCCCTCCGGGCCATAGCCGATCCCATTCTCCGCGAGGAACTGATAGGGGGCGCGCTTGCCGAAATGCGGCAGCTCCCGCAGCAGGCCGCGGGCCTGCGAAGCGTCTCTGCGGCCGCGCTGCACCAGCGCGAAATCGGCATAACCCTTCCGGTCTGGATTGGTGACCAGATAGAACTGGATGCCGTCAGGAAGACTGCCCCGCTGGATCTCTTGGGCGGTGCCAAGGGACGGGAGCTCCTGTCCGTGCATCATGAATGAGGACAACAGGAGCAACAGGCACGAAATATGCTTGAATAACTTCCGCATAACTTTTGCAAAAGTAAAAAAGAAAATCATTACATTTGCAGGAATGTCGATTTAAAACTAGCAAACCGATAACAAAAATGAAAAAATTAATCGTTACCCTCGCAGCGCTTGCCGTTGCATTCGGTTCCGCCTTTGCCCAGGATCTGGCGGCTGTGACCGAAATCTACAATGCCGGTGCGGAAGCCGTTTCCGCCGGAGAGAAGGACAGTGCATTGAAATCTTTCGAAGAAGCCCTCAAGCTTGCCGAAGCCCTTGGCGAAGAAGGCCAGGAGGTCGTGGCAAACTGCAAGAATATTATCCCCAACCTGAAGCTCTCCCTCGCGAAGGACCTCGTGAAGGCCGCCAAGTTCGACGAGGCCGTCGCAGCTCTCGAAGAAGTGGAGAAGGTGGCTGAGGCCTACGAAGCTTTCAGCGTGGCTGACGAGGCCAAGGGCCTGGTCCCTCAGGTGAAGCTTTCCAAGGCGAACGGCCTTTACAAGGCCAAGGAGTTCGACGCCGCGGCCGCTGCTTTCCAGGAGATCCTGGATGCGGACCCGACCAATGGCTCCGCCGCTTTCTATAAGGGTGCCGCCCTCGTCGGTGCCGGCAAGAACGAAGAGGCCAAGGCCGCTTTCGAGCTCGCTGCCGCCAACGGCCAGGAGGCCAATGCCAAGAAGCAGCTCGGCACGCTCTACCTGAAGGAGGCTTCCGCCGACCTGAAGGCCAAGAAGTATGCCGACGCCGTTGCCGCTGCCGTGAAGGCCAATGAGTACGCTCCGAACGCCCAGGCGCTCCAGCTCGCCGGCCAGGCTTCCCAGGCCGCCGGTAAGAACAACGACGCGATCAAGTACTTCGAGCAGTACCTCGAGGCCGCCCCGACCGCCAGCAACGCCGGCGCCATCGCCTACACCGTGGGTGCGCTCTATCAGACCGCCAAGAACAACGCCAAGGCCAAGGAGTTCTACACCAAGGCTGCCAGCGATCCCAAGTACGGCGCCGAGGCCAAGAAGATGCTTGACGCCCTGAAGTAATGCAGGCACTCGAGCTGCTGGCCCCTGCCAGGAACAAAGAAATCGGCATCGCAGCCATTGACTGCGGTGCCGATGCCGTATATATCGCGGGTCCCGATTTCGGCGCCCGCAAGGCGGCGGGCAACAGCTTCGAAGACATCGCGGAACTCTGCACGTACGCGCATCGCTTCGGTGTGCGGATTTTCGTGACTTTCAATACCTTGTGGCGTGACGGGGAAGAAGAGGAAGCGCATGCGCAGCTGCTTCGTGCCCAACAGGCCGGGGCGGATGCCTTCATCATCCGGGAGCCCCGGATCGCCGCCTGGGACGACATCGCCATTCCCATCCACGCCTCCACCCAGTGCGCCATCCGCGACGTGGTGCGCGCCCGTGAATTCGAATCGCTGGGCTGCGAGCGCATCATCCTGGAGCGCGAACTTTCGCTCGCACAGATTCGCGAGATCTGCGCCGCCGTGTCCTGCGAGGTGGAGTGCTTCGTACACGGGGCGCTCTGCGTGGGCTACAGCGGCGAGTGCCGCCTGTCCGAGTACATTGACGGGCGTAGCGCCGACCGCGGCGAATGCATCCAGGCCTGCCGTTCGCTCTACGACCTCGTCGACGGCGAAGGGCACGTGCTGGTGCGGGGCAAAGCGCTTCTGTCCCTGAAGGATTTCAACCTGAAGAACCGGCTGGAGGAGCTGGCTGACGCCGGCGTGTGCTCCTTCAAGATCGAAGGGCGCCTCAAGAACGCCTCCTATGTCAAAAATGTCGTGCGGGACTACTCCCTGGCGCTGGATGCGCTGGTGGCGAAGTACCCCGAGCGCTACCGCCGCGCCTCCTGGGGCGAGGTGACGGGCGGCTTTACGCCCGACACCGCCAAGACCTTCAACCGCGGCTACACGGAACTTTTCCTGGACGGCAAGCGTGGTAAATGGTCCTCGATGGACGCGCCCAAGTCGATGGGCGAGGCTGTCGGGACAGTGCAGCGCATCCGCCGGACGCCCGGACAGGGGATGCAGTTCAGCGTCAAGCCCCTGCAGCGCAGCCTGGAGCTGCACAACGGCGACGGTTTCGCCATCGCGACCGCCGACGGCGTGACGGGTTTCCGTGGCGACGTCTGCGAGGGCCTGCAGGTCCGCTGCAAGGACGTCCCCGACCTTCGGGAGGGGATGACCCTCTACCGCAACATCAGCGCCGCTTTCGAGAAGATCCTCGACACGCAGACCTGCCGCCGGGAGATCCCGGTGCGCCTTTCCGTGCGGGTGCACGGGAAATACGTACTCGACGTTCACGCCGTCACGCAGGACGGCCGCGAGGTCCTGAGCCCCTTCCACACCGACGTGGAGACGGCCGAGAACCGCGAGCGCGCCGAGGCGATGCTGCGCGAGCAGCTCGGCAAGCGGAGCGGTGTCTATCGTTTCTCGGTGGACGAGCTCCTGGTCGAGACCGCCGGCGGGAAGCTCCCGCTCCTGAGCGCCGCCACCCTGAACGGCATCCGCCGCCTGGTGGCGGAGGACCTGGACAGCGTCGGCGTCGGCAGGCTTGCCCCTGGCGGGCAAAGAAAATCGTCCTCGCTCCGCTGCGGAAATGCCCTCCCGGGGCAAGCTGCCGCCCGCCTCCGGGATCCTTCCGGCCCGGACGCCGACGCTACGCTTCTCCGGTCCAAGTATTGTATTCGCTACGAATTGGGACTCTGCCCGAAGTACCAGGGTGCCAAACCTCCGCAGGAGCTGTTCCTGCACAACAATGGCCGCCGCCTGGCGCTCCGCTTCGACTGCGCCGCGTGCGAAATGACCGTCAACGCCATCTAGTCACTATGAAAGAGAAGAAATCCTACAACCTGCTGATCACCATCTGGCTATGGGTGATCTTGATCGGCATCCTGCCCGTGCTGGGACGCAACCTTCTGGTTTCCCTGCCACTGGGGGCTGGGACCCCTGCATACTACAAAGTACCGTATGTCCTGTTGATCGTGGGTGGTTTGGTTTATCTGGCCGGATACATCCTCCTGGTTTGCAAGCGTCGCTCTGGTCTTTGGCTGGCCTTCCTGTCCCTGCCCGTTGCCTACGCCCTGGCCCAGTTGGATCTGTACTACTTCGGCCTGCCGGGCTCCGGCCACGGCGGAATCATGTTCGTTGTCTATATCATTCTCCCGCTCCTGCTGAACCTTGTCACCGTGGCCCTGCTCTTCCTGCGCCGGGCCGGCCGCTCCGGCTGGGACCTGCTGCGTGGGCAGAAGTTAGAAAATCTTCGGGAGGAAGATGAGCAGGCCGATGGCGGCCGCGGCGAGGGCGCAGAGGAGGACGCCTGCGGCGCATAGGTCCTTGATGTCGCAGATGCGCTTGTCCTGCTCCGGCTGAACGACATCGCAGACGCGCTCCAGGGCGGAGTTGAGGATCTCAGCCGCGAAAACGAGCCCGATGGCAAACGCCACCAGGGCCCATTCTGTCAGGGAAATCTGAAAGAAGAAACCGGCCGCGACAACCAGGATGGTTGCCAGGAGGTGCACCCAGGCGTTGTGCTCCTCGCGGAACAGCACGCCCACACCCCGAAACGCGAAGCGAAAGCTTCGCACCACCTTCTTAAAAGTAAAACAATTGTTGTCCATGTTCAGAACGGCGCAGTTCTGAACAAAGATAATCAAATTTTCTTTACAGACGAATAGAAAGTAGCTCGTTGCCGAGCTGGTGGAGCGCATTTTCGATTTTTTCGACCTGTGCGCGTCGTGGGGTGACCTTTCCGTTGGCATAATGCCAAAGCTGCTTCTGGTTGATGCCCGTCAGGCGCTCCAGGCCGGCTTTGGTGAAGATCCCATAATATACGGAGAGAAAACTCTTGACATCCATCTTGAAATCAATCACAAAGTCGCCCGACAATGCCTCCGGCAGCTCATATTCATCGTTTTTCCGGCATTCGTCAATAATAATGTCAATAGATTCCAGAAGACTTCTCTTCACGGCATCCAAGGTTTTGCCAATGCCGATGACGCCATCCACATCTTTCAGGTATGCCCCGTAATTGTTTTCCGTTGTTTCAATGATTGCCGTTAAATGTCTGGTTTTCATATCCGTTTTATTTGAATTTCAAGCCGGTCTCACGTAATATGGCGTTTAATACGCCTGGCGGGACATCATCATTCCTTTTTCCTGGAATAGGAACCGATCGCCGCGCCCCTGCTTTCGTGTAAATGTGATGGTCCCCGCGTGTCCTCCGGTAAACCCACCCATTCGACTCCAGCAGTTCAATCAGCTCAAATACTTTCTTCGCCATAAAGATAACTAAAATTCTATTAATCCGGTGAAAAAGTATCGAAATTTCTACTATTCCAGCGCAAAGGTGATCTCTACATCGCCGAAGCGGCCGGTAAGGGTGCCGCCGCCCTTGTCGAAGACATTCTGGAAGTAGTTGCGCGTGAGCTGGCCGCGCCAGACGATGTCATCCTTGTCCTTGTAGGGGATCTCCAGTTCGAAACCGTAAGATTTGGAGCTGTACTTGACCACGGCGCTGCACTTCCAACTGGTGGTCGTGCCGCCGTCGTCCTCGATCACCATAAAGGCGATCTTCTCCATCTGCTCGGTGAAGTTCGTCAGCAGGAGGGCGTTGAAAGGGACTTTTCGGTTAAGCTGGCTGCGCTTGATGACGACCATCAGGTCCGTCAGACTGGGCGAATAGTTCTTCAGGTCGTCGTCCTTGGTGGCTTTGAAGCCGTCCACCGCGCCCGTCTTGATAAAAAACTCGCTGGCGCCACCGAACCAAGAATCGTAGTTTCGCAGCATCTTGATATCCCGGATGCTGAGGATGTATTCTTTCGCATCGCTCTGCCCTTTGTCCTTCGTGGCCTTGGTGGCGGGTGATTCTTCGAAAAGCTCGAACGGGGTGAAGGCTGCGTCGTCGTTGCGGTTGATGACCCAGACCGGGCGTTCGCGCGCCACTTGCTCGGTCACAATCACGGAGTCCACGACGTGGGCGCCGCGGCTGTCAATGCGCACTTCGTACCCGTAGTTGGCCTCGGCGCCATAGCCCGGGTCGAAGGTAACGATGGGGAAATCCTGGCCGTTCCATTCCTCGGAATAAGGCCAGTAGATCTGCATATCGGACTCGCTGAGCGCGTTGATGTAGCGCTCCACGTCCGCTGCGCCGGCCTTGGTGCCGTATTTTTCCGACAGGTAATGGGTCAGGAGATCGCGCAGGGGCCTCGCGTAGCCGCCCGCCTTGGTGGCACGGGTCTGCTGGCTGTCGCCCACGCCTGCGCCCGGCGCGGCGAAGAGGTCCGTGAGGCGGTACTCCTCGTCGTAGCCGTGCCCGGAAGAGGAACTTACGGCGTCATAGACCTCGTCGAGGTGCTCTCGCTCAAGCGGCAGGTCGGAGAGGATTTTGGCCACGTCCGACAGGGCGAAGAGTCCCTGGTCGGTATGGGGATTGAAGGGTTGCTTGTCGTCGCAGGAGGCGAACGCGAGGGCGCAGAGCAGCGCCGCGGAGAATCGAAATGCTTTCATATTTGCAAACAGTTTAGACTGCTGCAAATTGACAAACTTTTATCCGATTTCTTTTCCGATTAATCGTTTAATTGCTAATCGTCTAATTAGCAGTGGCTTCAAAACGTACAAAACGTAATTTTTTGTAGAAATCGGGCATAGTTTGTACATTTCCGAAGCCCGCGTCGCGGAAGACGTCGGCGGTTTCGGGTCCGAGCGCCTCGTTGATCTCGACGAGGCCGACCCCGCTCGGGCGCAGGAAGCGCTGCGCCCAGCGTGCGACTGCCCGGTAAAAGCGCAGCGGATCGTCGTCCGGCACGAAGAGCGCCAGCTCCGGCTCCCAGTCGAGTACGTTGGGGCGCATTTGCGCTCGCTCGCGCTCCAGTACGTACGGGGGATTGCTGACAATCAGATCGAACGGCCCGTACGGGAACTCCTGTTCCGTATCCAGTACGTCTGTCCGCAGGAATACTGGCTCGCCGGCGGGCAGCGGCTTGCCCCGGGAGGGCATTTCCGCAGCGGAGCGAGGACGGTTTTCTTGCCCGACAGGGGCAAGGCCGCTGCCGCCGGAAAACTGCCGCCGGGCGAAACCAAGCGCCGTTTCCGACAGGTCGAGGCCGATGACTTCGGCATCCCGGATGTCCAGCGCGATACTCCAGGCGATGCAGCCCGAACCGGTGCAGAGGTCGAGCACCCGCGGCGCGCGGTCCAGTTCCATCTCCTGGAGCGTACGGACCGCTTCGGCAACGAGCAGTTCCGTCTCCGGCCGCGGCACGAGCACGCCCGGCCCCACGGCGAAGCGCCGGTCGCAGAATTCCGCCACGCCCAGCACATACTGGATCGGCTCGCCCTTACACAGCCGCTGCAGGTCGTCCTCGAGCTCGGACAGTTGCTCGTCCGGGACGGCGGTTTGCGGCTCGACGATGTGCGTATAATTGGTCACGCCGAGCCGTTCGCGACAGAGCATCAAAACCAAACCCCTCGCCTCCGGCGAAGGGTATAGCTTTTCGAGGCGGGCGGTGCCGTCGCGGATGAAATCGGCGAGCAGCACTAGCAGTTCTCGATGATGGTGCTCAGGAAGGCGGTCATGTCCAAGCCCGCCGTGCGGACCATCTTGGGCACAAGCGAAGCGCTCGTCATGCCCGGGATGGTGTTGATCTCCAGGAAGTAGAGGCCGTCATCGGCCAGAATCCAGTCCATGCGGACAACGCCGCGGCAGCCCAGGCGGAAATAGATCTCGGCCGTGGTCTCCTGCACCTGCTTGCGGACCTCGTCGGAGACGGGCGCCGGGCAGATCTCCTGGCTGTGGCCGTTGTACTTGGCGTCGTAGTCGAAGTAATCGTTGTCCGTCGTGATTTCGATCAGCGGCAGCGTGGCGACCTTCTCGCCGTCGAAATAGGCGGCGCAAGTCAGCTCGCGGCCTTTCACGCCCTGCTCGATGAGCACGGTGTGGTTCTCGCTGAAAGCGAACTGGACGGCGGGGCCGACATCTTCCGGGCGCGTGACACGCGTGACGCCGAAGCTGGACCCGCCCTGGGTCGGCTTCACGAACACGGGGAACTTCAGCTTGCTCGCCACCTCGGCCTGCGCCTTCTCGTGGTTCATGCCGTGGCGGACAAAGACGTCAGGGGCGCATTTCGCGAGCCCGAGCTCGCGGATGTAGCACTTGCAGGCATATTTGTCGAAGACGATCGAGCAGGTACTCGAATCGCAGGTACTGCAGGGGATGCCCAGCATCTCGAGGTAGCCCTCGATCTGACCCGTCTCGCCCGGCGCGCCGTGCTGCACGATGTACGCAAAGTCGAATTTGACCCGCTCGCCCAGGACCTGGACGGAAAAGTCGTTCTTCTCGATCTCGGGGCGGGCGCCCTCCGGGAAGGTGACGCGCATCGAATTGCGCTTCTTGGCTGCCACGAGCTGCCACTTGCCGAAGCGGGCGAAGATCTCGTAAACATCGTATTCGTTCCCGTCGATGCGGGAGGCGACGAATTCACCGCTGCGGCAGGAAACCTCCCATTCGGAGGAGTCGCTGCCGTACACGACGGCGATAGTCTTGTACTTGCTCATATCCTAGTTGAAATAATATTCTTCTTCCTGGTTGCGGGAATCGTTGCCGTCCTGGCCGGAGTAGGCGTCGCCGTTACCGCCGAGGAACGTGCCGTCCGTCGCGCAATTGAATTTCAGGGCACCGACCGACGGCGCGATGAACTGGTCATCGTCCATCGACCAGCCGATGGACGGGTCTGCGAGGCACTTCTTCATCCAGATGCCCCAGATCGGGAGGGCGGCATTGGCGCCCTGTCCGAGCGACGTGGAGGAGAAGTGGACGTTGCGGTCCTCGCCGCCCACCCAGACGCCGGCGGTGATGTTGGGCGTGTAGCCGATGAACCAGCCGTCGGAGTTGTCGTTGGTTGTACCGGTCTTGCCGGCGATCTCTCCGGTCAGGCCATAGACCGAGCGGAGACGGTTGCCCGTGCCCTCATTGACCACGCCGCGCATCATGTTCACCATCAGGTAGGCCGTCTGCTCGGAGATGGCGTCGCGCTTCTGGTTGTTGAACTCGTCGATCACGCGTCCGTCATTGTCCGTAATCCGATAGACATACTGGGGCGTGATGTAGGTGCCGTGGGAGGGGAAGGTATTGTAGGCGGCGACCATGTCGAACACCGGGACTTCCGCCGCGCCGACGCACAGGGAGTACACCTCGTCCAGGTGCGTCTGCACGCCCATCTGGTGGACCATGCGGACGAGTGCCGCCGGGCCGAGCTCCTTCATCAGGAAGGCGGAGGCGTTGTTGGAGCTGTGGGCGAGGCCCCACTGCAGGGTGACGGTCTGGCCGATCATCTCCTCCTTGTCGGTGCTTCGCGGGGTCCAGACGTCGCCGTTGGGCAGGACGAAGGTCTGCGGGAGCAGGACGATGCGGTCGCAGGGGGTCATGCCCTCCTGCATGGCCAGGGTATAAAGATAGGGCTTGATGGTCGAACCGACCTGGCGTTTGCCCTGGCGGACGTTGTCATATTTGAAGTAACGGTAGTTGGGACCGCCGACATAGGCGCGGATATAGCCCGTGTTGGGTTCGATGGCCATGAAGCCGCAGCGCAGGAAGCTCTTGTAGTAGCGGATGGAGTCGTCCGGCGTCATGGTGGTGTCAACGTAGCCTTTTGTGTTCCAGGCGAATACGCGCATCTTCTCGGGCTTGGAGAACTGGGCCATGATCTCGGCGTCGCTCTTGCCGGCGCGGTGCTGCAGGCGGTAGCGGTCGCTCCACCGGCGGGCCTGGTTCATCAGGGTCTCGGCCATCTTGGGCGTGACGTCGCTGGAGAACGGGCGGTTGCGCTTGCCCCGCAGCTCGCGGTCGAAGGCCTTCTGGAGATTGCCTCCCATGTGCTCGGCCACGGCTTCCTCGGCGTACTGCTGCATCTTGTAGTGGATGGTCGTATAGATGCGCAGGCCGTCCCGGTCAAGGTCGTAGGACGAGCCGTCGCTCTTCTTGTTCTTGTTGAGCCAGCCGTAGATCGGATCGTCGCGCCAGCGGAGCGAGTCGTGCGCGTAATCCTCCGGGAACTGGTAGTCGGAGCGCTTGGGGCGCGTGGCCTGCATGTCGCGGCGCAGCATGTCGCGGAAATAAGGGGCGCGGCCGGCGTTGTGGTCCTGCACCTGGAAGTTGAGCGTGATGGGAATCTGGCGGATGGAATCACGCTCCGCCTTGGTCAGGTAGCCGCTCTTCTCCATCTGGCCGATCACGAAGTTGCGGCGCTCCAGGGAGCGGTCGGGGTTGAGGACGGGATTGTAGCGCGTGGGTTTGTTGACCATGCCCACCAGCAGGGCGGCCTCTTCGACCGTCAGGTCGGCAGGCTCCTTGGCGAAATAGGTCTCCGCCGCGGCCTTCACGCCGTAGGCGCTGCTGCCGAAGAAGATGGAGTTCAGGTACATGTCCACGATCTCGTCCTTGGTGTAGTCCCGCTCGATCTTGACGGCGGTGATCCACTCCTTGAGCTTGATGCCCACCATCTGGAACTTGTTGTGGATCTCGCTGCGCGGATACAGGGTCTTGGCCAGCTGCTGGGTGATGGTACTGCCGCCGCCCTGGCTGGAGTCGCGCATCAGCAAGGTCTTGACGAGCACGCGGGCGAGGCCCTTCATGTCGATGCCTGAATGCTTGTAGAACCGGGCGTCCTCCGTGGACACGGCGGCCTGGACCAGGTACGGCGAGAGCTCGTCGTAGCCGACATAGGTGCGATTCTCTATATGGAAGGTGGCGAGGACTTCTCCGTCCTCGGCGATGACCTGCGTGGCCAGTTTGTTGTCCGGGTGCTCCAGCTCTTCGAAAGAAGGAATCTTTGCGAAGATGCCGACCAGCAGCAGGAGCAGGAACACCAGCGCGAACGGAGCCGCGACCAGGATCCAGAACCACTTGACAATCTTCTTCTTGGTAGTCTCTTTCATCGGCAAAAAATTTGTCATAATATAATTATGACCCCATGATAACGAGCGCAAAATTAACGATTAAATTTTGAATTTTACCGAGTTTCTGATTTTCTTTGCAGTCCGAAACTGAAAAGAGAAGAAAATGGTGGGGAATTTAGTTATCGTCGAGTCGCCGGCCAAGGCGAAGACAATTCAAAAATATTTGGGCAAGGATTTCACGGTCAAGTCCAGCTTCGGGCACATCCGGGACTTGCAGGACAAGAAGCTGAGCGTAGATGTCGCAGACGGCTTCAAGCCCGAGTATGTCGTGCCGGCCGCCAAGAAGAAGGTCGTGGCCGAGCTCAAGAAGGCCGCCGACGAGGCGACGCTGGTCTGGCTGGCTTCTGATGAGGACCGTGAGGGAGAGGCGATTTCCTGGCACCTGGTCGAGACCCTGGGCCTGGACCGCAGCCGCACCCGGCGTATCGTTTTCCACGAAATCACCAAAGATGCCATTCTGCACGCCATCGAGACGCCGCGCGACATCGATGAAAACCTCGTGAAGGCCCAGCAGGCGCGACGCGTCCTGGACCGCCTGGTCGGTTTCGAGCTTTCCCCGATCCTGTGGCGCAAGATCCAGCGGGGCCTGTCGGCCGGCCGCGTGCAGTCCGTGGCGCTCCGCCTTGTCGTGGATCGCGAGAAGGAAATCATAGCATTCCAGAATACTCCCTATTATAAGGTAGAAGCGCAATTCGTCGTGGACGGGGTCAAGGTCAAAGGCTTGTTGGACACCCGTTTCGAGACCCTGGAGCAGGCCCGGGCTTTCCTGGAGGAGAGCATCGGCGCTTCCTACACGGTCGCATCCGTCGAAAAGAAGGATGCCGTTCGCTTCCCGGCTGCGCCGTTCACGACCTCCACGCTCCAGCAGGAGGCCGCCCGCAAGCTGCGTTATCCCGTGAGCCTGACGATGCGGCTGGCGCAGGGCCTCTACGAGCGCGGTCTGATCACTTACATGCGTACCGACTCCACGAACCTTTCCGCCCTGGCACTGGGCACGGCCAAGCAGTTCATTCTGGACAATTTCGGCCCGGAGTATTCTCACACGCGTCAGTACAAGACCCATTCGAAGGGCGCGCAGGAAGCGCACGAAGCCATCCGCCCGACCTTCATCGCCAATACGGACATCGAGGGCACGGCCCAGGAGAAGAAGCTCTACGAGCTGATCTGGAAGCGCACGGTCGCTTCGCAGATGGCGGAAGCCAAGGTGCTGGGTACCAGCATCAAAGTGGCGTCCGACAAGCGTTCCGAGCAGTTCGGTATCCAGGCCACGGAAGTGCTCTTCGACGGCTTCCTGAAGCTCTACATGGAGAGCAGCGACGACGAAGTGCAGGAGGACAACACCATTCTGCCGCCGATGCAGGTCGGCAGCCCCATTCAGGTGCGGAGCATCGCCGCTGACTGCAAGTTCTCCCAGGCGCCCGCCCGCTACTCGGAGGCTACCCTGGTCAAGAAACTGGAAGAGCTTGGGATCGGCCGCCCGTCCACCTATGCGCCGACCATCTCGACGCTGACCACCGGCCGCGGCTACATTTTCAAAGGTGACGTCGAGGGCCGCAAGGTGCCTGTGACGAACCTGGTCCTCAAGGGCGGCGCGGTCACCGCTTCCGCGAAAACGGAAAACGTGGGCGCGGAGCGCGGCAAGCTCATCCCGCAGGAGATCGGCATCGTGGTGTCGGACTACCTTGTGGAGAATTTCCCGAGCATCATGGACTATGATTTCACGGCCAACGTGGAGCAGGATTTCGATAGCATCGCCGAAGGCAAGCAGGTCTGGAACGAGGTGATTTCCTCCTTCTACGGCGACTTCCATCAGAAGGTGGACGCCACGATGCACGACGGCCAGTACACCCACGTGGAGCGTGTGTTGGGCGTGGATCCTGCCGACGGCCGCCAGGTGGTGGCCCGCTTCGGTCAGTTCGGCGCCTATGTGCAGAAAGGAGAGGGCGAAGACCGTCAGTCGGCGAGCCTCGCCAAGGGCCAGCTCATCGAGACGCTGACGCTCGAAGAGGCGCTTCGCCTGCTGGAATTCCCGCGCCGGGTAGGCGACTATGAAGGTGTTGATATTCAGGTACTCAAGGGTCGTTTTGGCCCGTACCTCAAATACGGCGACAAGAATATTTCCTTGCCCCGCGGTGCGGATCCGCTCCGCATTACCCCGGAGGAGTGCATCCAGCTGGTGAAGGATGCCGTCTCGGGCGCTTCGGCGACTCCGGTGATCAAGGAATTCGTGGCGTCCGGCATTTCCGTGCTGAACGGCCGGTACGGCCCGTACATCAAGTTCGACGGGCGCAACTTCCGCATCCCGCGCGGGACGGAAGCCGCCGCGCTGACTGAAGAAGATTGCCGCCGGATCATCGCCGAGGCCCCGGCGCCCGACGCTGCTGCCCGTCCCCGCAGATTCAAGAAAAAGCAATAGTTAGTAGCATTATGGCAAATTACCAGATCGACGCAATCGACCGGAAGATTCTCTCCTACCTGGTCAACAACGCCCGGATGCCATTCCTGGAGATTGCCCGGGAGTGCGGTATCTCCGGAGCCGCCATCCATCAGCGGGTTCACAAGATGGAAAGCAACGGGGTCATCACCGGATCCCGGATGGTGGTCAAGCCCGGCGCCCTCGGGCTCAACGTCTGCGCTTTCATCAGCGTGAATCTGTCGGAGGACAACAAGTATCCCGATGTCGTGGCTGCGCTCAAGCACATCCCCGAGATCGTGGAGTGCCACTTCGTGACGGGCAAGGCCGCCCTGTTCCTGAAGGTGTATTGCTTTGACAATGAGCACCTGATGAGCATCCTGCTGAACACCATCCAGCGGATTCCCTACATCCAGTCCACGGACACGATGATCTCCCTCGACCAGTCCTTCGAGCGCGAAGTGTGGGTCAAGGATTACAAGACCACCAGCTTCCACGCTAACGGCGTGTAAGGATGGCTTCTGCGAGGATCAGGTCCTCGGGAGTCGTGATTTTGAGATTGAACCGCTCGCCTGCTTCGAAGGCGAGCGGTATTTCTTTGCGCGCCGCTACCGAAGCGTCGTCGGTAAAGGAGAGGTCGTAAGCCAGCGTGTAGGCGGCCTTGATGTCCTCGGAACGGAAGATCTGCGGCGTCTGGACGGCGACGACCTTCGATCGGTCGGGGTCCGGCGTCGCGGGGTCGGTGGAGCGGAGCGTGTCCACGACGGGGACGACGGGCAGCAGGGCTCGGCATTCTCCCCGCTGCATGCGGTCCAGCATCCTGCGCACCAGATCCGCGCTGACCAGGGGCCGTACGCCGTCGTGGATGGACACGATGGCGCCGTCAGGCACTTTTCGGAGCGCGTTCTGAACGGAATGGAAACGCGTCAGCCCGCCGGCCACGAGCACCTGCGGATAGTGGAATGAATGGATGGCGCAGAGATCTTTCCAGGTCTGGAAATGAGCCTTGGGCAGAACGGTGATGACTTTCATGTCCGGCTCCGCCTCCAGGAAGCGCTCGATGGTGCATTGCAGAATAGGGCGGCCGTCCAGCAGCAGAAACTGCTTTGGGGTGTCGCCACCCATCCGGGTACCGCTCCCGCCGGCCACGAAAATTCCGTAAATATTTCTGCGCATAATTAGAGTTTTACTTCCACAAAATTAAGGATTTTTATTTATATTTGTCATTTGAACAAACACAAACGCAATATGGCATTTTCCTTCCTGAATCAGGAGCTGGCTATCGACCTTGGCACCGCCAACACCGTCATCTACCAGAACGGGCAGATCGTGTTGGATGAGCCCAGTATCGTGGCCATTGACAACAATACGGGCAAATGTATCGCCCTGGGCACGCAGGCCAAACTGATGCATGAGCGCACCAGTCCGGGCGTGAAAACCGTCCGTCCGCTGCGCGACGGTGTGATCGCCGACTTCAATGCTGCGGAGATGATGATCCGTGGCTTCATCAAGCAGGCCGGCGGCCGGCATTCCTCGCTGTTCACCCCCAACCTGAAAGTGGTGGTTGGCATCCCTTCCGGATCCACGGAAGTGGAGATCCGTGCTGTGCGTGACTCTACCGAGCACGCGGGCGGCCGTGACGTTTACCTGATCTTCGAGCCGATGGCTTCCGCCCTCGGTATCGGTCTGAACGTCGAAGCGCCGCAGGGCAACATGGTGGTCGATATCGGTGGCGGTACCACCGAGATCGCCGTCATCTCCCTGGGTGGCCTCGTCCAGCAGGACAGCATCCGTACGGCCGGCGACGTGTTCACGAGCGACATTCAGTACTACCTGCGTCAGCAGCACAACATCCGCGTGGGTGAAATCACGGCCGAGAAGATCAAGATGGCCGTCGGTGCTGTTATCGCCGACCTTCCGGAAGACGAGGCGCCCGAACCGTTCATCGTTCGCGGACCGAACCTGATGACGGCGCACCCGGTTGAGGCGACGATCACCCACCAGGAGATCGCCCACTGCCTCGACAAGTCCATCGCCAAGATCGAGGCGTCCATCCTCCACGTGCTGGAGAATACGCCGCCTGAGCTGTACGCTGACATCGTCGAGAACGGTATCTATCTGTCCGGCGGCGGCGCCTTGCTCCGCGGTCTGGCCAAACGCTTCCAGGACAAGGTGAACATCCAGTTCCATGTGGCCGAGGATCCGCTTCACGCAGTGGCTCGCGGCACTTGCGACGCTCTCAAGCATACGGACCGTTATTCCTTCCTGATGCGTTAGGATGTCTCGTCAAAAGACCTCTTCCATTCTGGTGAGCGCGGCAATCTTCATTCTGCTGGAGGTTGCTGCGCTCGTCTTGCTGCATAGCCGTTCGACGGCACAGACAATCTGGCTCAACCGGGCCTCGCACCGCACCATGGCGTTCCTGTGGGGCAGTGGAGAGGCGCTGCGCAGCCAGTTCCGGATGGATGAGCTCAACGAGGCGCTGCAGGCCGAGAATGCCCGCCTGCAGGAACGCCTGCGCGTCTATGAGATGCGCGAGCAAGCACAGGAAGAGCAGGACCATGTGGCGGCGGGCGAGACGATTGCCTATCGGTATATTCCGGCCACGGTGGTCAAAATGAGCCGAAACCGGGTACATAACTATATCATTCTCAACAAGGGGTCGGAAGATGGCATCCATCCCCAGTCCGGGATCATTTCCGACCGGGGCGTGGTGGGCATCGTCGAAGCCGTGGACAGGCACTATGCCTACGGCGTGACCCTGATGAATCCGGAGATGAGCGTCGGCGCGCGCCTGGGCCGTTCCGAACAGGTGGCCCCGCTCTGCTGGGACGGCGTCAATACCGATCGTGCCGTGATCTGCAACCTGCCGCCGCACTACAACAATGTGCCGGGCGACACGGTCCGGACGAGCGGTTTCTCCATCTTTTTCCCGCCGGATATTCCCATCGGCGTCACCGGTGACAGCCGCTTGGTGGATGGCTCCACGCGTCAGGTGGATGTGCAGTTGTTCCAGGATTTCGCCACGCTTCGCTATGTGACGGTGGTGGAGAACCTGGCCCGGGCAGAAATCACGGCCCTGGAGGTTGAAGAGGAGGAAAGCCGATGAAAGCGTCCACGATCAAATTCCTCCTGCTGTTCCTCGCACAGCTGATCCTGTGGAATTATTTCAATTTCACGCAGTATATCTTCGTCGTCATCCTGCCTGCGATGCTGCTTTGCCTGCCCATTGACCGGGGTGTGATCCGGGTGATGGTCCTGGCGTTCCTGCTGGGGCTGGCGGCGGATTTCCTGGTGAACGGCCAGCTGGGACTGACATCCCTCGCGCTGGTCCCCGTGGCGGCCGTCCGCCGCTGGGTGATCCAGCTGGTGTTCGGCAACGAACTCTTCGCCCGCGGCGAGGACCTCTCGTTCCGCCGGCAGGGCGTGTCGAAGTTCGTCATGGGCATCCTCATCCTGACGGCCGTTTTTCTGCTGGTCTATCTCTGGGTGGACAGCGCCGGTATGTACCCTCTGGGGTTCCTGGTGCTCAAATTCGGCCTCTCCCTGCTGGTGAGTACGGCCGTTTCCCTGGCAGTTGCCTACCTGTTGCTTGAAGAATCTGTCGGCAAATGGAACTAAACCGCAAAAACCGTCTGGTGGTCGGCTTGCTGGTCGTTGCATTCGTTCTGCTGGCCAAGCTCTTCTATATCCAGATCATCAACGACAAATACAAGCGGGACGCCGACAATAACTCGCTGGTCTACAACTATATTTACCCGCCACGCGGCATTATCTATGACCGCAACGGAGAGATCCTGGTCGGCAACGAAGTGTGCTACGACATCGTCGTGACTCCCCGGGACGTTCAGCCTTTCGATACGCTCGCGCTTGCCCGCGCCCTGAACGTGGAGGCGGACTTTGTCCGGGAACGAATGGCCTATTATCGCAAGTACCGCACCCGGATCGGTTTCCAGACGCTGTCGTTCATCAAGCATATTTCCCACGAAAGTTATATCCGTTTTGCCGAAGAGGCCTACCGCTTCCCGGGATTCAAGGCGGAAGTGCGCAGCGTTCGTCAGTATCCGTTCAACGCGGGCGGCAACCTGCTCGGCTATATCTCTGAGGTGGACCCGGAGTTCATCAATGAGCATCCGGACTACCGTTCCGGCGACTATGTCGGCAAGACCGGCCTGGAGGCCGCGATGGAAGAGCAGCTGCGCGGCGTCAAGGGTTATCACATTTATCTGCGCGACTCGCGCAACCGCCTTCAGTCGCCCTACATGGACGGGGCGGAGGACAAGGCGGCCGAACCGGGTCATGATGTCGTGTCCACCATCGACGCGCACCTGCAGCAGTACGGCCAGCGTCTGATGGAAGGGAAGGTGGGCTCCGTCGTGGCCATCGAGCCGTCCACCGGCGAGATCCTCGCCATGGTGTCCAGCCCCGGCATCGACGTGGACGTACTGAGCGACATCGGCCGGCACTACGCCGAGATCTCGCGGGATCCGCATAAGCCGATGTTCAACCGCACGGTGATGGCGTCCTACCCGCCGGGTTCTGTGTTCAAACTGGTCAATGGCCTGATCGGCCTGGAGGAGGGCGTCCTGCAGCCGTCCAACATGTATCCCTGCAACCACGGTTTTCCCTATGGCGGTAACCACAAGCTCGGCTGCCATGGCCACGCCTCGCCGCTGGACCTGCTGAGCGCCATCGCCACCTCCTGCAACGGCTATTTCTGCTACGTCTTCCGCAATATTCTGGACAACAAGAAATACAAAACCACGGCGGACGCCTTCGACGCCTGGCGGGAGAAGGTCCTCAGCTTCGGCTTCGGCCGCAAGCTCGGCAGCGACTTTCCTTCGGAACTGGGGGGCAACATCCCGACTTCCGAGTTCTACAACAAGGTCTATGGCCAGGGCCGCTGGCGTTTCCAGACCATCATCTCCCTGTCCATCGGTCAGGGCGAAATCGGTGCCACGCCGCTCCAGATCGCCAACCTGGCCGCCACGATGGCCAACCGCGGATACTACTACATCCCCCATATCGTCAAGGATTCCGAAGGGGTTGAAATTGACCCCAAGTACAAGGAGCGGCAGTACACCCTCGTGGACACGACGCATTTCCATACGGCTGTCGAGGGTATGTATATGGCCGTGAACGGCGGCGGCTCGGCGGGTGGCACCGCCTTCAGCGCCCGTATTCCGGGCCTGGACGTGTGCGGCAAGACCGGCACCGCCCAGAACCCTCACGGCAAGGACAATTCCGTCTTTATCTGTTTCGCGCCCAAGGACAATCCCAAGATTGCCGTGGCTGCGTATGTCGAGAACGCCGGTTTCGGTGCCACCTGGGCGCTGCCGGTGGCTTCGCTGATGCTGGAGAAGTATCTCAACGGAGAGATTTCGCCTGCACGGCAGTATCTTGAGGACCGTCTGTTAACCACCCGATTCTTCTGAGTATGTTGAAAGCGGACGGAATGCCCGGATCCTTCGACCGGGGTCTTGGAAAGACGGTGGACTGGTGGCTGGTGGGCTGCTACCTGTTGCTGGTGCTGATTGGCTGGGTGATCATTTACGCATCGATCCATTCCACGGAGCCCGCGTCCATCTTCGACTGGAGCGCGCGCAGCGGAAAGCAGGCCATTTGGATCCTGACGGCCCTGCTGCTGGACGTTCTTATCCTGCTCGTCATCAAACCACGACTCTGGGAAGTCCTGTGCCCATATGCCTACATTGGCGTTTTCTTCCTGCTGGTGCTGGTTATCTTCGTCAGCAAGGACGTCAAGGGTTCGCACTCTTGGTTCGAGCTCGGCCCGGTAAAATTCCAGCCGGCGGAGATCTCGAAGATCACCACCTCGCTGCTCCTGGCAATGGTTATGAGCAAGCCGACCTTCCGCATATCCAAGCGCAAACATTTCCTGGCGGTGGCCGCCATTATCGGCTTGCCGATGTTGGCCATCCTGGGGGAGAGCGAGACGGGTTCCGCCCTGGTGTACGTGGGCTTCCTCTTCCCGCTTTACCGCGAGGGCCTGTCCGGCTGGTGGCTGTTCCTGCTCGGGCTGGCGATCCTGCTCTTCATCCTGACCCTGGTCTCGCACTGGTGGGTGTCCGTCGCAGTGCTGTTCGCGGTTTGTGCTATCTACCTGATTCAGGTGTTTCGCACCAGCCGGCGGGAAGAACGCTCCCTGCGGCGCCGCGCGTTATTCCACACATTGTTGGTTTTCATCGCGGGCGTGATGGTGGTTTTTGCCACGGATTTCGTGTTCGAGCATGTGCTGCAGGATCACCAGCGCAAGCGCATCGAGGTGCTGCTCGGGCTCAAGGAGGACCCGGCGGGCGTGGGCTACAACGTGCGTCAGTCCATGATCGCCATCGGCTCGGGCGGATTCTCCGGCAAGGGCTTCCTGCAGGGCACGCAGACGACATACGGCTTCGTGCCGGAGCAGAGCACCGATTTCATTTTCTGCACGGTCGGGGAGGAATGGGGCTTCCTGGGCTGCCTGGCCGTCATCTTGCTGTATGTGTTTTTGATCTGGCGCATTCTCAACAATGCGGAGCAGAGCCGCGAGGCGTTTACGCGCATTTATGGTTTCTGTCTGGCCTCGTGCCTGTTCATGCACCTGTTCATCAATATCGGCATGACCATCGGTCTGATGCCGGTGATCGGTATCCCGCTGCCGCTGCTCAGCTACGGCGGCTCGTCGTTGTGGGCGTTCTCCATGATGTTATTCATTTTCATCGCGTTGGACCGCCAGGAAAAGAAATATTTTTAATTCTACGGATATGAAAAAGGTTCTGTTTGTTTCCATGCTGCTGGCGGCCGCGCTGACTGCCGGCGCACAGCCGGGTGGCTTCGCCTTCGGGCAGGCTGCCGAACCTGAGGGACTCGCCAAGCCGGCGCGTCAGTTTACGCTGGACCTGACTCCGGACGGAGCCGCCCAGATGGTGGTGTACCTGCCGCAGGAGCCGAGCGGCCGCGCCGTGGTCGATTGCCCGGGTGGTGGCTACGCCGTCCTGTCCAACACGCACGAAGGTGCGGCCTGGGCGCCGTTCTTCAATGAGCGGGGCATCGCTTTCATGCTCGTGAACTATCGCATTCCCCACGGAGACCGGACCTTGCCGATCACGGATGTCGAGACCGCCATCCGCATTGTGCGCGACAGCGCCGCCGTCTGGAAGATCAATCCGCGCGACGTCGGCATCATGGGTTCTTCCGCCGGCGGACATCTCGCTTCGACGATTGCCACGCACACGCCCTACGAGCTGCGTCCGGATTTTCAGATCCTGGTCTATCCGGTGATTACGATGGGCCCCGGCACGCACCAGGGCTCGCTGGACGGCCTGCTGGGCGACAACCAGAAGGATCCTGAGCTGGTACGGCTCTACAGCAACCAGTACCAGGTGCGCAGCCACATCACCCCGCCCGCCTTCCTCGTGCTGTCGAGCGACGACAACCTCGTCCCGCCTGTGCCGAATGCCATTGCCTACTACACGGCGATGCGCAACGCTGGCAACAGCTGCTCGATCCACATCTATCCGACCGGCGGGCACGGCTATGGCTACATGCCCTTTTTCGCCTACCACGACCAGATGGTCTCCGACCTCTCCGCGTGGTTGGACAACCTGAAGGCCCCGAAGCAGGATGCCATCCGCGTGGCCTGCATCGGTGACAGCATTACCGACGGCCATGGCATCGACCTGCGCACGGTCAACGGTTATCCCGCCCAGATGCAGACGATGCTGGGCGACGACTACTTCGTGAAGAACCTGGGCGTTTCGGCGCGCACGGTGATGCACTCCGGCGACCTGCCGTACATGAATGAACTTGCCTGGGAGGACGCCCTCGCGTTCCAGCCGCAGGTGGTCGTCATCAAGCTCGGCACCAACGACACCAAGGAGTACAACTGGGTACACAAGAAGGATTTCGCCGGCGACCTGCAGAAGATGATCGATGCGCTCAAGGCCCTGCCTTCGAAGCCGCGTATCCTCATCTGCACGCCGATCCCGGCGCTCAAGCCCGGTTGGACCATCAGCGAGAAGGCCATCGCCGAGGAGGTAATCCCGATGATCGAGAAGGCCGCCAAGAAGAATAAGCTCGAGCTCATCGACCTCCACACGGTCTTCACCGGCCAGGAGGCCCTCTACCAGGAGGATGGCATCCATCCTACCCAGCAGGGCGCCCGCAAGATCGCTGAGACCGTCGCCAAGGCCATCGACCCCAACGCCAAGACCGAGCAGCGGGGCTTCTGGATGAGATAACCGGGGCATTGGTAGTTGACAAAAAATCGCTACCTTTGCATCCCATGCCTTGGTGGTGGAATGGTAGACACGAGGGACTTAGACACCAATTGAGTGCACGCGCCGAAAGGAGCGATGTAGAATGTCGTAAATTCAAGGAAGCCTTAACAGGTCAAGCTGATGGTAATCTTGAGCCAAGCCTCCGGAAGGAGGAAGGTGCAGAGACTAGACACGACACACCTAAAGATTTTAGATCTACGGTGAAGGAATAGTCCGGACCACAAACAGAGACTGGTGGCGAAAGCCATAGTGGCAAGAAAATCCCTTGGCCCGAAACGGCCGTGCGGGTTCGAGTCCCGCCCGAGGCACAAGAAAAAGCATCGCGAACTGCGATGCTTTTTCTTTTATTCGTATCTTTGTCTCAAAGCGTATCCCTATGAATATCCGTCTTTTCCTTCTTGCCGCGCTGGCGCTGTGCGCCGGCTGCAACGTTGTCCCGGAAGAAGCGGCGCTCAAGCCGCGCATCGTCGTGCTGACCGACATCGGCCCCGCCGAGGTGGAGCCGGACGACAACGAGTCGGCCGTGCGCCTGCTGGCCTATGCCGACCGTTTCGAGATCGAGGGCATCGTCACCACCATCGGCTGGAACTGCGATCCCTATCCCCCCGAGTGGAAGGAGTACCTGGACCGTGTAATCGACGCCTACGAGCAAGATGTCCCCAACTTGATGAAGCGCTCCGCGCAGACGAGCTTCCTGCCGACGCAGCAGGAGGAGCAACAGCGGCTGGGCTACTGGCCCAGCGCGGACTACCTGCGCGGCCGCGCCGTGTACGGCAGCCCGCGCGCCGGCATCGGCGTGATCGGGCCGGACAACGACAGCGCGGGCAGCGAGCTGATTATCCGCCTGGCGGACGAGCCCGACCCGCGCCCCATCTGGGTGTGCGTCTGGGGCGGGGGCAACACCTTCGCACAGGCGGTCTGGAAGGTGCAGCAGACGCGCTCGGCGGAGGAGCTGGACGCCTTCCTGCGGAAGTTCCGCCTGTACACGATCACCGACCAGGACATGGTCTACGCCATGCGGATGGACCGCGCCTACAGCTCCCACATGTGGCTGCGGCGCGAGTTCTCCGACCGGCTGATGCTGGTCTGGGACGAGAGCGCATGGCTGAACCAGAACGCACTCGGCGTGGCGGGATGGGAGGACTACGCCACGCAGATCCAGGGCCACGGTGCGATGGGCGGCGTGTACCCGCACTACCTCTGGGGTGTCGAGGGTGACACGCCCAGTTTCCTGCACGTCATGCCGAACGGCCTGAACGACCCCGACGATCCCACGCAGGTGGGCTGGGGCGGCGTGCACCGCTTCGGCATCTCCCCGGACCGCGAGACGAGTGCCTGGACCAACTGGGAGCAGCCGCTCAAGGGCATTTCTGACCGCTACGAGAAGAAGTTTTATCCGGAAGAGTTCCGGGATTTCGCGGCGCGCATGCAGTGGGCTGCGGAGGGCGCGGGCAACCATAACCCCGTCGCCGTACTTTCCGCCAAGGTCGACAGCAAGGCTTTAAAAGACAACGATCCGAGCGGTCTGAAGCCGCTTGAGATAACGGTCAAGGCGGGCTCGAAACTCACGCTTGATGCGTCCGGCTCATACGATCCCGACGGCGACAACCTCCATTTCAACTGGTGGTTCCAGGAGTCTCCGGAGGATGAAATACCCATCACCCTCGAGGACCCGTCTTCTCCAGTCTTTGTCTTTTGTCCCAAAGAACCGGGCCGTCGCTTCGACCTCGTCTGCGAGCTCCACGACGACGGACCCTTCCGCCTCCCAGCCTACCGCCGGGTGGTTATTTCGGTGAAATAAAGCTTAATGATCATGAGAATTAAGTGTTTTCTCATCTGCTTGACGTTCCTTCTTGCAGGAGTAGCCGGACGAGTCGCGGCGCAGAACGTCTCGGTTTACGCGGGTGCCAGCAAGACGCTGTATGACGGACGGTTTTATCCGGCCCTTTTCGGGGACAAGGTGGCTCCGGTATACCCCACCTTTGATGTCAAGGTGGGCTGGACCGATAACAGTTCGTCTCCCTTCGCCGCCATTTGCAAGCACCCGGAGGTGGGTGTCGGCTTTCAGTTTGACGGCGTCGCCAGCGTAAAGGCGGCGAACGGGCCGGGCATGGGCAATATTTACAGTCTGTACGGTTATTTTGACCGCCCGTTCCTTACAGCGGGCCGTTTCAGCCTCGGCTATAGCGGAGAATTTGGTCTTGGATTCATGTTCAGCAGACGTTATGATCCTGACACGAACCCCTGGAATGTGATCATTTCGTCGCCTGTCAACGCCCATATCTCTTTGGGACTGCAGGCGACGTATGCCCTTTCGTCCCGCTACGATGTGGGTATCGGCCTCTTTTTCAACCATCACTCCAATGGAGCTGTCACCTTCCCGAATTATGGCCTGAATGCCGTCGAACTTGCCATGCGTGTGGGAATGAAATCTCCACGCAGCAAGGAACACTTGCCCGCCGAGCCGGTAGACGATGGATTCAAGCGCCGCTTTCAGTTTGCCGTGCAGGTATCGGGCGGCATTATGAGCAACGAGGCCAGTTATTTGAAGACTTTGGAAGAGACTGGCACCTGGGTCAATGACCGCTACTTCAAGTATTCTTTCCAGGTCAACGCTATTTACAGGTATTCTCGCTCGATGGCCAGCGGCTTGGGAATCGATTTGTATGTCACACCTTTCTGCGACAAGATCGCGGAAAGCGACGGCCAGGGCCTGAAGTATGACCCTGTCTCAGTTGGTATTTCCGCCCTGCATGAGTTCAGCTACCGCGATTTTTCGATGATGGTCGGTGTGGGACGGTATCTGCACCACAACGACGGCCTGGAACAGGCCCAGGTCTGGTATCAGATGGTGGCGCTCAAGTACTACTTCCCCAAATTGGCCGACATGTACCTGGGAATTGTCCTGAAGGCACACAGATTCCGGGCAGCGGAGAGCATTCAGTTCTGTCTTGGTAAAAGATTCTGACGGTTATCCCGTAGATACCATCAAAAAAAGCATCGCGAACTGCGATGCTTTTTCTTGTTGGGCTGATTCCGAAGCTATTCCATCTTGTAGGATTTACTCCGGTTCTGCCAGCCGGCCTCACTCTTGGTGGAGGTATAGTAGATGACGATGTCGGAGTCGGACTTGCTGCTGACGAAGTAGACCGTCGTCTTGGCGTCGCTCTTGGAGCTGACGAAGTACCAGAGGCCGTTGTTGCCGGAGGCTTCGCTCTTGGAGCTGCACTTGTAGACGACCAGGTCGGCTTCGCTCTTGGTCGAGGTTACGTACACTTTCACCTTGGCGTCGCTCTTGGAGCTGCAGGAATACACCGCCTGGGCGGATGCTGCGCCTGCCCACAGAAGGAGCAGGGCAAAGAAAACCAATAATTTTTTCATAAAAGCATTATTAATAAAAGTGAGTTATTCCTTGATTCGAATGGTCATGAAACCGGGGCTGATGGGGGCTTCCAGACCGATCAGCTTGCGGTCGGAGCCCGTGCTGCGCCAGAAGGTCAGCTCGTTGCCGCTGCCGTTCTCCATCACGCCGCGGCCGGTCAGGCGAAGCACGAAACGGTCGGTCTCCCTGCCCGGGAATTTCTCCGTATCCTTGCCCTCGTAGGTGAGCACGCCCGGGTAGCGCTCATCGCCGAGCAGCAGGTTGATGTCGACGTTCTTCTTGGAGGCGTCCAGGAAGCGGACGTACGTGATGACGGACAGCAGGTCGTAGGTCTTGCCGTCCATCGGGAGGGTCTTCTCAGAGGTATCTTTCACGCCTTTGAAGGTGGACTCGATTTTCTTGGACTTGCGGTTGTATACGAAGGTGAAGCAGACGTCCTTGCCGCCTTTCTTGTGCGGGTTGATGAAGTAGAGCGGCTGGAGGTCGGACTGTTCGATGTAGGACTCGGCCGTCATGTCCGCGCCGATGAACAGGCTGAAGACGGCTGAGGTCTTGATGATGGCTTTGGAATGGTACGCCTGGTAATTCTCCCATTTCTCGGGCGCCAGGGACAAGTCGATGGAAGCCACCTTGGCGTTGATGGCGCCCCACTTGTAGCGGATCTCATACTTGACGGTGCCCAGGGCTTCCGCGGGAAGCTTGCGCGCCTCACAGAAAGTCGCGGTGAGGACCAGGGCGGAAAGAAGGAGGAGGAATCGCTTCATACGTTTAATTTTCTACAAAGGTACAAAAACTATGCAAATACCCGAATTTGCGCAATTTGCGTGTCGGATTACGCAAAAACCGCACCGAAGTTTTTATCATTTTTCTATCTTTGTAGCAGATGAGAATAGGATAAAAGGTTATGGACAAGCAATTTACTCTCCCCTATGAAGGCGGTCTGACCGAAAAGAACCTCCCCGCCGGCATCCTGCACAACTACGAGAAGATTTGGGCGGACATCTATCCGGAGGCCCTGCCGGCTTCGCAGGCCGTGGCGGACATGATTGTCGCGGGGATCAACGCCTGCGAGGGCCGGCTGTTCCGCCTGGGCCTGACGACCGGCGCCACGCCGGCCCCGCTCTACGAGGAGCTGCTGCGCCGCTACCAGGCCGGGAAGGTATCCTTCCGGAACGTCGAGGTCGTCTCGATCGACGAGTACTACCCGTCCTCGTCGGACGAGCTGCAGAGCCGCAACCACCGCTTGCATGAGGCGCTCCTGGACAAGGTGGACATCCTCCCGGAGAACATCCACATCCCCGACGGGACCGTGCCGCAGGCGGAGGTGTCCGAGTACTGTGCCGCTTTCGACAAGCTGGCGCGGGGGCTGGACCTGCTGGTCATCGGCATCGGCGAAGAGGGGCAGGTCGGCTTCAACGAGGCCGGCAGCAACGAGAAAACGCGCACCCGCACCGTGCGGCTGTCCTACGGCTCCCGCAAGCGCCAGTCGCGCAACTTCGGCTACGACCTGGCGGCCACGCCGCAGAGCGCCATCACGATGGGCATCGCCACGATGCTCACGGCCCGGCGCATTATCCTGATGGCCTGGGGAGAAGACAAAGCCAAGGCGGTCCGGGACATCGTCGAGGGCGAGATGACGCTCGCCTGCCCGGCGTCGCTCCTGCAGCGGCACGACCATATCCATTTCTACGTCGACGCGACGGCCGGCAGCCTGCTGACCCGCGTGGTGGCCCCCTGGCTGGTGGGCCCCTGCGACTGGACGCAGAAACTCATCCGCAAGGCCGTGGTCTGGCTCTGCGAGACGGTCGGCAAGCCGATCCTCAAGCTGACGGAGCGCGACTATCTGGAGAACTCCCTGGGCGAACTGCTGGAGCTATACGGCCCCTACGACCAGATCAATATCCGGGTCTTCAACGACCTGCAGCATACGATTACCGGCTGGCCGGGCGGCAAGCCCAACGCGGACGACAGCACGCGTCCGGTCCCGGCCGCACCCTTCCCCAAGACCGTGCTGATCTTCTCCCCGCACCCCGACGACGACGTGATCTCGATGGGCGGCACCTTCATCCGCCTGGTCTCCCAGGGGCACGACGTGCACGTGGCCTACGAGACCTCGGGCGACGTGGCGGTCCACGACGACGTGGTGCTGCAGCACTTCGACGCGGCGTACCAGCTGGGCCTGGCCGACCGCTTCGCAGAAATCCAGTCGCTGGTGGACCAGAAGATTCCGGGCGAGCCGGAGCCGCGCGCGCTGCTGGACCTCAAGGCGGCCATCCGCCGCAGCGAGGCGCGCGCCGCGGTGCGCTCCTTCGGTCTGGACGACAACACGAACGCCCATTTCCTGAACCTCCCGTTCTACGAATCCGGCGGCATCAAGAAGAAGCCGCGCACGCAGGCCGACGTGGACATCATCAAGGACCTGGTGCGCCGCCTGCAGCCGCAGATGATCTTCATGGCCGGCGACCTCGGCGACCCGCACGGCACGCACCGCGTGTGCACGGAGGCGGCCCTGGAGGCCGTGGAGCAGCTGCGCGCCGAGGGCAACGACTGGCTCGCCGGGACACACATCTGGCTCTACCGCGGCGCCTGGATGGAGTGGGAGCTGGGCCGCGTGGACATGGCCGTGCCGCTCAGCCCGGACGAAGTGGTGATGAAACGCCACGCCATCTTCCGCCACCTCTCGCAGAAGGACATCGTCCCGTTCCCGGGCGAGGATCCGCGCGAATTCTGGCAGCGCGCCGAGGAGCGCACGCAGAACACCGCCCGGCAGTACGACCGCCTGGGCATGGCCGAGTACCAGGCCATCGAAGTATTCCTGAAACTCTGTTAAGCATATGAAACTCATCATCCGTAACAACGCCGCCGAAGGCTCCCTGTGGGCCGCGCACTACATCGCCGCCGCCATCAACGCCAAGGCGGCCCGGACCTCCGAGCCCTTCGTGCTCGGCCTCTGCACCGGTTCCACCCCCATCGGGACCTATGACGAACTCATCCGCATGGTCCGTGCCGGGGAGGTAAGCTTCAAGAACGTGATCTCGTTCAACATGGACGAGTACGTCGGCCTGCCGGTGGAGCATCCTGAGAGCTACCACTCCTTCATGCACCGCCAGCTCTTCGACCACATCGACGAGCCGGCGCAGAACATCCACATCCTGGACGGAAACGCCGCCGACCTGGACGCCGAGTGCGCCGCCTACGAGGAGGCCATTGCGGCCGCGGGCGGCTTCGACCTGTTCCTGGGCGGGGTGGGCGAGGACGGCCACATCGCTTTCAACGAGCCCTTCTCCCCGCTGTGCTCCCGCACGCGGGTGATGACGCTCACGCAGGACACGCGCGAGGTGAACGCCCGCTTCTTCGGCGGCGACCCCGAAGCCGTGCCCGCGCAGGCGCTGACGGTGGGCGTGGCCACGGTCCTTTCGGCCCGTGAGGTCGTGATCCTGGCCTTCGGCCCGCGCAAGGCCCGCGCGCTGCGCGACGCCGTGGAGGGTCCGATGTCGCACTACTGCACGCTCAGCGGCATGCAGAACCACCCCGCGGGGACCATCGTCTGCGACGAGGCCGTCGTGGGGGAGCTCAAAGTGTCCAGTTACCGCTATTTCAAGGCCGTGGAGGCCGCGGAGAATCGCTTATAGATTCTTGAAACTGATTTTGTAGAGCTTGGACGTGGTGTCGTCGCCCACCCAGATGCACTGGTGGTCGCGATCCACGTACAAGCTTTCTCCGTTATCGATGAAGGGCACCGGGTAGGAGGCGATTACCTTGCCTTCCAGGGTGCAGAGATTGATCGTGCGCGCTTCGCTGTCCGGGATCCAGAGGGCCTTGCGCACCGGGTCGTAGCAGAGGTCGGAGATGTCGACGATGCCTTCCGTGATCTCCGTCTGGCCGAGGATACCCTCGGTCGGGGAGTAGCGGATGAGCAGGCGCGGCTTGGCCTGGTTGCCGAGCATCAGGGTGCCGTCGCCCATCCAGGTGATGGCCTCGAGGCCGCTGTTGGTGCGGTAGCCCACTTCCTTGATCACCGTAAGCAATTCAGATTCGTTATATTCCGGGGCTCGGAGCCGGCGGACTTCCTGCTTGCGCTCGACGATGTAGTAGACGTCGCCCGTCGCCGGGTCCATCGTGACGCCCTCGCAGTCCATGCTGCGCTCCGCCACGAAGAAGGGTTTCGTCTCGCCCGTCCAGCTGACGGCGTAGACGCCTTTCTCGTCGGAGGCGGCCAGGAAGCCGTTTCCGTCCGGCGCCAGGCAGAGGCCGGAGACCTCCGGAACGGTCGTGTCGACGGTGGTGTATTCGCCCATCACAGGGAGGCTGGCCTGCTGCTTGAAGGCGTCCCAGTCGTAGTACGGCCAGTTGTCGGTCTCGAGGGGCAGGTGGGCTTCCCGGCCGTTGAGGAGCACCTTGAAGAGCACCTTCGCGGAGCGGGGGTTGCGGTAGAAGACGAAGTGGAGGTTGGCGCCCATCGGCACCTCGTGCAGCTGGCACCAGAACGGAATCTCGTCCGGGTTGGTGACGTCGTGGTTGAAGCCGTTCACGCCGAGGGTCATCAGCAGCGGCAGGAAGGTGTAGTCGTGGCCGAAGCGCAGGTCGGCGCCCTGCTCGCCGGAGGTGATGCGTGCGTCGGCCTTGGCGATGATGTCATCCACGATGGGCTGGTAGCCCAGGTGCGTCGGCCAGGCGTTGGCGTAGAACTGGAAATCGTCGATCTTCCAGAGGGCGATGCGCTCCTCGGGGGTGAAGATATCGTTGAAGTCGAGGTCCGTGTCCAGGCTGTTCATGCCCGCGGCGAGGAAGTACAGGTAGGAGACGAAGTCCCACTGCTCCGCGGCCGCGACGGCCTTGTCGCTGTCCTTGAAGAGCCGCGCGAGGATGGCGCGGTAGTCCACGGTGCGTTCGATATACTGCTCCCAGGTCTCGTCGAAGCTGACGGGCGTGCGGAGATAGGTGTCGTTGCGGAAGGGATTGTTGCGGTCGAGCGGCAGGATGGCCGGCAGGAAGCTGACGCCGAAGTTCTCGAAGATGTCCAGTCGCGCGTCCTTGGCCTTCAGGCCGAGGCAGAAGGAGGACATCGTCATGATGCAGCGGGTGGAGGTGGAGGTCCAGGAGCGGACCTTCGCGCCCTTCGCAAACACCTTCGGGAAATTCTCGTACATCCGCGCGGCGAGCTCCTGCTGTTGCTGCCAGCCCTTGCGGGAGAGGTCGCCCACGCGGTAGCGCACGGACGGGTACAGGCTGTCGAAGCGCTGCTTGAACGAGGTGCCGAGCGGGGTGAGGTTGTCCGCCTCGGCGGCGGCGCCGAACACGTTGTTCAGACGCTCGTACATGTCGCTCTGCCAGGCGTAGCGGGCGCCGTGGCGGCCGTAGTGGCTGATGTAGAAGGGCTGGTAGCCCTTGGGCGCGGGCGAGAGCGTGACGGGGCCGGTCGGGCAGAGATAGTCGGTGCCGGCGAGGAGTTCAGGCTGGTTCTGCAGGTCCTGCAGGACGTTGAAGTTCTGCGCACCCGCGCTCAGCGTGAGGGTACCTAGGACGACGATAAGAAGGGTTTTGCGGATCATATGCTGGGTTTTTTCAGTTGGTGGCGCTCGCGGTATTCATTGGGCGAGCAGCCGAAGATTTGCTTGAAACGGCGGGAGATGCTCTTGGTGTCGTTCTCTCCCAGGGACAGCGCGATGCCGACCACCTGCTCGTCCGTGTCGATGAGCAGCTCGGCGAAGCGCTTGATCTTGAGGTCGGAAATATATTGGTACAGGGTCTGTCCGGTCACCAGCTTGAAGCGGCGCTCCAGCAGGCGGCGGGACAGGGCCACCTCCGCGATGACGTCCTTGACGGAAATCTTTTTCTGGTAGTTGCGATGGATGTACTGCACCGCCTTCTGGATCTGGGCGTCGTCCGTGGCGAAGGCTGCCGTGGAGATGCGCCCGACGATCTTGACGGGCTTGAGGACCACGTCCTCGAGCGGGGCGTCCGGGTTGGCCACCCGGCGCTCGATGAGCTCGGCGGTCTTGTAGCCGCCCTCCTCGATGTCCACGAAGATGCTGGACAGCGTGGTGCTGCCCAGGCTGCAGAGCAGCTCGTCGTTGTCCACGCCGATCACCGACACCTCGTCCGGGATGCGGACCCCGGCGGCGTGGCAGGCCTCGATGAGGTTGTTGCCCTGGTTGTCGTCGCAGGCCATGATGCCGATGGGCTTGGGGATCATGCGGAGCCATTCGCGCAGCCGGTCGCGCTCGTAGTACCACAGGTGGTCGATGTCCTGGAGGTTGTAGGCGTAGAAGGAGCTGCCGAAGCCGGCGGCCTCCACTTCCCGACGGAAGCCCTCGCAGCGCTCGTCCGACCAGCAGACCTGGTTGAAGCCGAAGAAGCCGAAGTGGCGGAATCCGCGGTCGATGTAGAAACGGGCGGCCATCTTGCCGGTGCCGAGGTAGTCGGCGGTGATGTTGGGAATGGTCTTGAAGCGCTTCTTGAAGTCCTGGGCCACGACGACGATCCCGTTCTTGCCGAACAGGCTCACGTCGTCGGTCTCCTCGAACTGCCCGAGCACCGCGTCGGCGCCCCAGTCCTTGGCCCACTTGACCACGCCCGGGATGCCGATCTCCGCCTTGAAGGACGGCGGCATGCGGCAGATCGCCCACTGTTCCTTGCGACGGGAATAGCGGACGATGCCCTGGAGCAGCTTGTTGGCGAAGGACTCCGTGAAGTCGGTGATGATCAGCAGGCGTAACATGGTATCAGTGATGGTGATAGCTGATGCCGAGCTCCTCGTAGTAAGGATACTCGTGGTCCGTGATGATGCTGAAGAACTGGTCGAAATCGGCCGTGAAGGCCGGGTCGTCCGGGGCGGTCGTGCCCGCCCAGACAGGCGTGGCGTTCCAGCCGCGCTCGAAGAGGCCCAGCGACTTGGGGAAGAAATAGTAGGTCACGTGGTCGAAGCAGCGGAGCGTTTCGGCCCAGAGGTGACCTTCGATGCCGATGATCTGCGGCCGGGCGGCCGGCTGCAGGGCGGGCTTGCCCGCGCCGGCGTTCGTGAGGTCGACCGGCTTGCCGTAGTCGTCCCAGCGGACGGAGCGGTACATGTCATAAGGCTGCACGGAGAAGCTGCGGCGCTCGTCCACGAAGCCGCCCCAGTTGTGTCCGCGTTCGGTCTTGCCGTAGTTGTAGGCGAAGTCCATGTAGCAGTTGGGTGCGCTGGAGATGACGACGGGGATGCCCGCGTTGGCGAACTCGTAGGGGAGCACGTCGCGGCCGTGCGAGACGGTCCAGAGGTTGGTCAGCGCGAGGTTGCGCTTCAGGCGCTCGAGCGTGGCGGGCTCGACGTTCTGGCAGACGTCCTGCCAGCCGCCCAGCTTGACGCCGCGCGCCTCGGCGATGTCCATCAGGCGGTTCAGGAAGTAGTCCTGGAGCCAGCCGATATCCGTTTTGTCGTTGGCTTCCAGCAGGGCCTTGCAGGCCGGGGAGCCGGTCCAGGAGCCTTCCGGAACCTCGTCGCCGCCGATGTGGATGGCGTCGAGGGGCACGCCCGCTTCCGCGTAGAGCGCGATCAGGCCGTCGAAGACGGTCTCAAAGAAGGTGTAGGTGCTGGGCAGGGCCACGTTCATGACGTTGTCGGTGTAGTCCTGGACGGATTCATATTCGGAGGTGTCCTCCGGCTCGGAGAGCAGGCAGGAGGCGTCGCCGGTGCGCTGCGCGCGGACTTCCATGGACTTGACGGCCGCGCGGGAGTGGCCCGGGGTGTCGAATTCCGGGATCACGCGGATGCGGCGCTCCCAGGCGTAGCGCAGGATGTCGACGAAGTCGGCGTGGGAATAGTACCCGTTGCCGGGGGAGTCGTCGCCGGGCTTCGCCGCGACGCAGTAGGTCGGCTGGAGGCCGTCCGGCTCGGAGATGGTGCCGTCCTCGTTGAGGACCGGCAGGCAGCGGAAGGCGCCGTAGGAGGTCAGCTCCGGCAGGGCGTCGATCTCGATGCGCCAGCCCTCGTCGTCGCCGAAGTGCAGGTGCAGGAAGTTGGCCTTGTAGGCGGCCATCAGGTCGATCAGGCGCAGCAGGTCGTCCTTCTTCGTGAAATTGCGGCTCACGTCCAGCATCAGGCCGCGCCAGGGCAGGTCGGGCCAGTCGCTGACCACGGCGGCGGGCACGGCGTCGCCCTGCGCGTTGCGGCGGATGCGCGCCAGCGTGGTGCGGGCGTAGCAGGCGCCGTCCTCGTCGGCCGCCTCGATACGGACGGCACCGTCGGCGAGGGTGATGCGGTACCAGCCGGGACGCTGCCCGTCGATCAGGCTGACGGACGGCTCGGCGGTCGGATCCGTTTCGCCCGCGAGGGTCTTCACCTCCTTGAGGCGGGGGATGATGTCATACACGCCGGTCTCGACCTTCGTGTAGGTGAAGCCCGGGACGGGTTCGGCGGGCAGGAAACGGTACTCCGCTTCCACGGGGACGGGCTTGCCGCCCTTGCGCTGCAGGAAGAATCCTTCCGGGGCGCGGCACTGGTTGACCAGGGGCTTCGCTTCGTAGTTCAGGACCATGGCGTTGCCCTGTGTGTCCGTGGCGGGAACGACGCGGTAGAGCGTTCCGCTGATGTGCTCGATGCTGCCCGGCGCGCCCTCCTCCATCGTGACGGGCGTGCGGAACTGGCTGAACCAGACGGTCCAGTCCGTGCCGGCGGGCGGATTCTGGATTTCCAAGATATGGGTGGCGCGTCCGGTGTCGGGATTGGTGACACCTTCGGTCCAGATGATGTGACAAGGTTGGGTGCATGCTACGCAAAACGCGTACGCGAGAAAAAGGAGAAGTTGATGTTTAGTGTTCACAATCAGCGGGTTTTGATTCCGATACAAATATGATAAAAAATGCGGAGCGGAAAAACAGCTTGACGCAAATTGTGTAGACAAATACGCAAAATTGTTTTTGAGCTAACAATCAAAACCCTATTTTTGCAAAAAATCACACAGAAAATGACACTTGGAATTGATGTCGGAGGAACCAATCTGGTCGTGGGCCTGGTCCAGGACGGACAGATTGTCAAACGGGTTTCCGGCCCGTGGTTCCCCCTTGAAGCCACCCTGCAGGAGACGATCGACACACTGTCGGAGCGGATCGCCGGAATCATCACCCCGGACACGGAGAAAATCGGCATCGGCGTCCCGTCCGTCGTGGACGTCAAGCGGGGTATCGTCTATGATACTGTCAACATTCCCTCCTGGAAGGAAGTCCCCCTGAAGGAACTCCTCGAGCAGCGTTTCAGCCTGCCCGTGGCCGTCAACAACGACGCCAACTGCTACGCGATGGGCGTGTACGAGGGCTATCCGGCCGACGCGAAGCCGGAGGTGCTCGTCGTCATCACCCTGGGCACGGGCGTCGGCATGGGCATCGTGGACCGCGGCCGCCTCTTCTGCGGCGCCAACTGCGGCGCCGGCGAGCTCGGCAGCCTGCCTTACCGCGGCGCCACGCTGGAAGCCTTCTGCAGCAAGCAGTTCTTCGCCGGCAGCGGCTGGGACAGCATGACCGCCTCCCAGGCCGCGCGCAACGGCGACCCCCGCGCGACCGCCCTGTTCACGGAGCTGGGCAAGCGCCTGGGCGACCTGCTCTGCACCGTCATGTTCGCTTACGATCCGAGCCACATCGCTTTCGGCGGTGGCGTAGCCTATAACTACCCGCTCTTCCGGCAGTCCATGGAGGCGCGCCTGAAGCGGGATTTCCCGTATAAGTCCAGCCTGGAAAAACTCACCATCGACGTCTGCACCGGCGACGACATTCCGGTGATCGGCGCATCCTTAATCTGATGAACCCGCGTATGAAAAAGATCCTCTACCTTCTTCTGACAGTGACGCTCTGCGCCTGCGGGCAGCAGGGCCGGATGGCCTCCGGGGACAGCCTGGTCCTGGACGGGGGCTGGCAGCTCTCGCGCGAAGGCGCGGCGGAGCGCTATGCGGCCACGGTCCCTTCGACCGTGTGCGGCGTCCTCTCCGAGGCCGGCTATTTCGGCGAAGATCTCTTCGACGGCCGCAACTACGCCGCCGTGGACAAGGCGCCCTTCGACGATGTCTGGACCTACAGCACCGAGTTTGCGGCGAAGCCCGCCGCGGGCCAGTTCTTCGAGCTCGCGTTCGACGGCCTGAACTACTACGCCGACATCTTCCTGAACGGCACGCAGCTCGCCTCGTCCGACACCACCTTCGGCGTCTTCCGCCGCCGCGCCTACGAGGTCGGCTCGCTGCTCAAGGGCAGCAACCGCCTGGAAGTGAAGCTTCGTCGCGCGCAGAAAGGCGACCTGAACATCGGCTTCGTGGACTGGAATCCCCGTCCGTTCGACGAGAGCATGGGTATCGTCCGTCCGGTGACGCTCCGCGCGACCGGCGCCGTGTCCGTGGAGGATGTGTCCGTGGTGCCCGACCTGAATGTCGAGACGCTCGCGGAAGCGAATCTGGAACTGCGCGTGAAACTGCGCAACCATGCCGACCGCGCCGTTGAGGGTACGCTCGTGCTCGCGCTGGACGGCGTGGGTGAGGCCTCGGTCCCCGTCAGCCTGCCGGCCGCCGCGCAGCAGACGGTGGTCCTGACCCCGGAGCAGGTCGCGATGCTGCACCTGGAGAACCCCCGCGTGTGGTGGAGCTACGACCTCGGCACGCCGGAACTCTATCATCTGAGCGCCTGCGTGAAGCTGGGCGGCGCCGTGTCCGACCGCAAGGAGGTCGACTTCGGCGTGCGCAAGATCACCAGCTGCATGACCGCTGAGAATTACCGCCAATTCAAACTGAACGGCCGCGACATCCTGATCAAGGGTGCCGGCTGGACCGACGACCTCTTCCTGCGCGACACCCCGGAGAGCATCCGGCAGCAGGTGGAGTATGTCATGGATATGAACTTGAACTGTATCCGCTTCGAGAACATCTGGGGCAAGGACGACACCGTCTACGACCTCTGCGACCGGCTCGGCGTGCTCGCCCTCGTGGGCTGGAGCTGCCAGTGGGAGTGGGAAGACTACTGCGGCCTGCCCGAGGTCCACGGCTACGGCTGCATCAACACCCCGGAGACGGAGGACCTGGCCGTCGCCTATTTCCGCGACCAGGTGGTCCGCCTGCACAACCACGCCGCCCTGATCGGCTGGCTGACCGGCAGCGACCGCATTCCGAATCCCCGGCTGGAGCAGCGCTACATGGAGATCTACAACGCCGAGGAGTACCGCCCCTACGTCTGCTCCGCCAAGAACCTGGAGAGCACCATCACCGGCTGGTCCGGCACCAAGATGGAGGGCCCGTACGAGTATGTCGGTCCGGACTACTGGTTCCGTGACAAGGAGGCCGGCGGCGCCTTCGGTTTCAACACCGAGACCGGCATCGGCGCCAACCTGCCGCAGGCGGAATCCCTGCGCCGCATGATTCCGGAAGAGGAGCTCTGGCCCCTGTCCGACAGCTGGAGCTACCATTGCACGGCCTCCGGCTCGGCGATGAATTCGCCGACCATGCTCAACACCATCGTGACGGCCCAGTATGGCGCCGCCACCGGTTTCGCGGACTTTGTCCGCAAGGCGCACGCCGTGGACTACGACGGCACGCGCGCCATGTTCGAAGCCTTCCGCGCCCGCCTGCCGAAGAGCACCGGCATCGTCCAGTGGATGCTAAACTCCGCCTGGCCGTCCCTTTACTGGCAGCTCTACGACTGGTACGGCGCCCCGACCGCCGGTTACTACGGCACCAAGAAGGCCTGCGAGCCCGTCCAGCTGATCTTCGACTACGCCGACCGCAAGGTCTACGCGGTCAGCGAGCGGCCGGAGGCGCAGGCGCTCAAGGCCACCTACCTCGTCTATGACGAGCACTCCCGCGTGCTGGGCGGCGACAGCCGTGAGATTACCCTCGGCTACCGCCAGAGCCTGCCGGTCTTCGACCTGCGCCGCTTCGACGGCAAGCCGCACTTTGTGGCGCTCACGCTCACGCAGCCGGACGGCACGCCCGTCGCGGACAACTTCTATTGCCTGCCCGCCAAGGACAATGAATACAACTGGTCCAAGACCAACTGGTACCTCACCCCGATCACGCGCCACGCCGACCTGCGCTTCGTCTTCGCGCAGGAGCCGGCCGATGTGCAGATGAGCGTGGCCGGCGGCGAGGGCACCTGGACCGTGACCCTGACCAACAAGTCCGACGTCATCGCCTACATGAACATCGTGAAGGCGCTCGACGCCGCCGGCCAGCTGGTCGCCCCGGCCTTCTGGAGCGACAACTTCTTCCCGCTCCTGCCGGGCCAGACCAAGACGGTCACCTGCCGCACGGAGGCGCAGAACGTGCATTTTGTGCTGGACAGCGGCGCTTCCGCCACCCCGCTGACGGAAGAGGAAGACATCTCCCGCAACCGCTCCAAGTACGCGAACGACCAGTTCAGCGAGGACGACCAGTACACGGTCGCCGAGCCGTACGAGACCGTGACCGTGCAGCAGCCGAAGGGCAAGAAGATCAAGAACGTCATCTTCATGATCGGCGACGGCATGGGCGTCGAGCAGGTCAGCTGCGGCTGGGTGCTCAACGGCGGCCACCTCAATATGGACAACATGCCCGTGTCCGGCTTCTCCCGCACCTATGCGACGGACCGCCTTGTCACGGACTCCTGCGCCGGCGGCTCCGCCCTGGCGACGGGCGTCAAGACGCGCTACCACTACATGGGCGTGGATCCGGACGGCAACCCGGTCCCGTCCCTGCTGCATGACGCGCAGCGCAAGGGCATGAAGACCGGCGTCACCGTGACCTGCCGCATCAACGACGCCACCCCGCTCGACTTCGTGGGCCACTCGCTCGACCGCGACGAGGAGGAGATCAATGCCGCCCAGTACGTGGACAGCGGCGTGGACTTCCTGTGCGGCGGCGGCATCCAGTTCTGGCAGAACCGCTCCGACGGTCGCGACCTGGTGCAGGAGATGGTGGACCGCGGCTACACCTTCGTGGACACCCGCGAGGCCCTGAACAAGGTGGAGTCCGGCCGCGTGCTCGGCCTCTTCGCCCCGCTCGAGATGGAGCCTGCCCTGGACCGCGGACCGATTCTCGAGGATAGCACCATGAAGGCCATCGAGCTGCTGGACAACAAGAAAGGCTTCTTCCTGATGGTGGAAGGTTCCAGCATCGACGACTGGTGCCACCGCAAGAAGGTCGGCTACATGGCCGAAGAGCTCTTCGACTTCGACCGCACGATCGGCAAGGTCCTGAAGTGGGCCGAGCAGGACGGGCAGACGCTCGTGATCGTGACGGCGGACCACGCCACCGGCGGCCTCACGCTGATCGACGGCAGCCTCGAAAACCGCACCGTGAAAGTGCATTTCTCTACCAAAGGACACAATGGCATCCTCGTTCCCGTTTTCGCCTATGGCCCGCATGCTGAGGCCTTTACAGGTGTTCACGAAAATAGTGAAATTGGTCAGATTGTCCGCGCACTTATGAAATAATCTGCTTCGTACGCAAAATGCGTGTAGGAATACGCAAATTTGGCTTTATTATGGAGTCAAATTGGATATTTTTGCACCATAAACCACTAAAATTACTTTATTTTTAATTCAAATAACCTTATGAAAGCCAACAAAATCTTTCTGTTCCTCCTGTCGGGATTGGCCGCATTGACTGTCAATGCCCAGAACCTGACGGTCAAGGGAACGATCACCGATGGCGCCAGCGGCGACCCCGTCCCGTTTGCGTCCGTCGTTGTCAAGGGTACGGGCGCCTGGTGCACCTCCGACGCGGACGGTAACTTCTCCGTCGAAGCGCCTGCGACCGCCACGCTGTCTGTGGAAAGCCTCGGCTATGTCTCGGCGGAAGTCGCCGTGAACGGCAAGAGCTCCCTGAACATCACGCTCTATCCCGATCTCGATCAGCTTTCCGAGGCGGTCGTCATCGGTTACGGTGTGCAGCAGAAGAAACTCATCACCGGTTCCACCGTGCAGGTGAAAGGTGGTGACCTGACGAAACTCAGCACAACCTCCGTCCTGGGCGCTCTCCAGAGCCAGAGCCCGGGCGTTACCATCACCCAGGCCTCCGGTCAGCCGGGCGAAGGCTACAAGGTCAACATCCGCGGTATGGGTACCATCGGCGATTCCGACCCGCTCTACGTCATCGACGGTGTGGCGGGCGGCAGCCTCAGCGCCCTCAACCCCGCTGACATCGAGTCCATCGACGTGCTCAAGGATGCCGCATCGGCCGCCATCTACGGTGCCCGTGCTGCGAACGGCGTCGTGCTCGTGACCACCAAGCAGGGTAAGGAAGGCCGCGCCGTGGTGTCCTACGACGGCTACTACGGCTGGCAGTTCATCGCCAAGATGCCGAACCTCTGCAACGCGCAGGAGTACATGCAGGCCCTCGACCTGATGTACAAGAACGAAGGCATCGCCCTGACCGACTGGGCCAACGTCCTGCCTTCCTACCTGTACCAGCAGATCCAGAACGGCACCTGGAAGGGTACCAACTGGATGGAAGAGGCCTATAACAAGGGCGCCATGACGACGAATCACGCCATTAACGTGACCGGCGGCACGGCGGACCACAAGTACGCCATCGGTCTGTCCTACACCGGACAGGACGGTATCATCGGCTACAACAAGATCACGCCGATGAACGCCAAGTTCCAGCGCTACACCTTCCGCGTCAATACCGACAACGTCGTGATCAAGAACGACAAGCTCGACATCCTGCGCATCGGTCAGACGCTGAATTTCAACCACAGCACCAACAGCGGTATCGCGAACGACGTGGACATCTACTGGAACTCCGTCCACAACATCCTGCGCACGACCCCG
>JAEEGJ010004019.1_pt1 | contig 51938 bp, 46 predicted proteins | sample 8958761 | NCBI WGS metagenome assembly JAEEGJ01 (sample SAMN16246546, study PRJNA631951) | gut metagenome | biome: gut microbiome; feature: rumen; material: RS-attached | host: Bos | place: Iran: Karaj | collected 2018-10
CTTGTATCATCATCCATTGTACGATGAGAAGCTCCCTTTGAATAATAGTTCCATGGATCGGCGCTTGTGTATTTCTCTCCGTTATATGCCACACAGGCCGCATATCTGTCTGCTATCATCTCAGCCACATACTTAAGCGGCATCCTGCATCCGGCAAGTTTGGGATCAGAATCCGGCATATAGTCTATCCAGTATTCAAAGTGATGCTTATTGCGTCCCTTATGATGGAGCCAGCTCGTTGACACTCCGGTAAGCACCCTGTCAGTTGCATTGGGAGAAAATGTACCCGAATAATATCTCACACTTGGGATGAATTCAGTAGGCGAGAACTTGCTCATATCATGTGTGATACCCTGCCAGTACAATCCCATCTTAAAACAGCCATGCATTACGTGTCTTTTATGCGTAAGCACTGTCCCTATGTGTCCGAAGAGACGACATGCAAAACTCATATCCTTATATGCGTAATAATTTCTTCCTCCAGATGACTCTGACATGTTTCCGTCCTTTACGATCCGCATACTATGCTATGATATCTACTCTTTCATACCACAGCGCTTTAAATCAATGATCTTAACAACATACATTATGACAATCGAAGATACCAGACAAAGTATGAATGTGACAGCGATCGCGCTCAAATAGTCAATCTTTTCTCCGAACGCGGCGGCTACCCATCTGTATATTCCCCAATGAAGACAATAAATCGGAAGGCTTATCCTGCCTAAAAACTCAAGCGGTGCCCAGGAAATACGGGCCGTATATGTAATACCGCTTAATGCATAAGCAAGTGTTATCGCCACAAGATAAAGTGAGAACAATTCTTCATAACCGCTTACGCCCCTTATGACATTGATAATAAAGAGAACAAATACCAAAAGCTCAATAATCGTCGCAATGACAGGTTTTGTAAATGCACTCTTGTTCTTCTGCAAAGCCTTGGATGCATAGTATATTCCCGCTCCCATCAAAAGACTTGAAAAACCTCTTATAATTCCGCTGTTAACGGGACCGACAAAATTCTGCCAGGGCAGCACACCTCCGAACTTAACTACCATCCAGCCCTGAAGCATGGGCGGAATAAACCATATGATATAGTTCTTAAATGCATCCTTACACTTTATTGCAAGATACATTATCAAAGGAAGCGCTATAAGCATAGCTGATAAGAACCACATAGGTGTGTTGCGATAATTCATGGGATCGATCGGACCCATAATTCCCGTAAGCGGCAGATATGTAAGTTCTATTATCATATCTCGGATTCTTGTTGTTATGTCAACCAAGGTTATAGGCGTACCCGTAAGCAACATAATCACAAGTTCAAGAATATATATAATCACAGTACCGAAAGCCACATAAGGCAGGGCCTTTAACAGCTTGTTAAGCGTATATCTTATCGAATAACCCATAGGATGTCCCGTAAGCTTGACATACTCGGAACCGGCGCTTTCATCTTTATTCGCAAATACTCTGCTTAAGTGCTTTACGGCATAATAACCCGAAAGCATAAAGAAAGCATCGGCAACAAGACCGCCCGAGGGAAGAAGTGTCACGCTTCCTCTCGTTACATGTCCCGAATGATGAATAAAGATTATCATGCAGAAAAGGAATCTTAACAGATCTATATAGTTATTCCTTGCTGCGTCGCTTTTATTCTCGCTCATCTCTATCTCCTGTGTCTCCTGACTCTGTTGATGTGTCTTACAAAATCTCCGTTCTCTATAAGACTTGCCACCGTATACTGCTCAAGCACGGGTACGGGGCAGGAATAGAATCCGATCTTTTCCTCAAAACACTTCATAAGACCCTCGGGTATAACCATATAAGCTATCCTTACCGAAGGACCTATCGTTCGTGTGAATGTATTGACATAGATGACTCTGTCATCGGTATCCAAAGAAAAGATTGTCTCCTCAGGCTTACGACTCGGTGTAAACTCCGATTCAAAATCATCCTCTATTATATAACCTTCTCTGTCAAGTGCCCATCTGACATATTCACGCTTCTTGGCGGCGGTCGCCGTGACTCCGCTCGGAAAACTTCTGTACGGCGTTATATGCAGAACCGTCGCCTTACTTTTCCACAGGGCCTTACTCTCTATGCCGTCATCCGTAAGCGGAAGCATATCAAGCTTAACTCCCTCCGCTTCGTATACCAGGGATATCTTATTGTACGAAGGACTCTCGACCCCATATATGTGTTCCCTGCCGAGTGCTTGAACAATAAGACCGTATAGGTATTCCGCTCCGGCTCCGATATATATCTGCTCCGGCGTAACTCTGATTCGCCTGTTCCCTACAAGATAATCCGCAATTGCTTCCCTTAACTTCAGAGAGCCTGCTGCCGGCGCCTTGATCATAAGCTCTTCTGAGTATTCACTTAGTACCCTTCTTACGGTCTTGGCATATATGTTAAAAGAAAAGGCTTCTTCATCTGTATCCTGCGAAGTGACTTCCCTGCCCATGACGGACCGTTCTGACTTGTCATATCGTCTTGTAACGGTTCGTGCGGATGCGAAGGTATTGTCCTCGTTAAAGGAGACGAAGTAGCCGCTTTTTTCCATTGGGAGAATATATCCCTCCTGCGCCAAAAGCTCATACGCATGCTCCACGGTGATGACACTGTAGCCCGAATCGGCCGCCATCACACGCTTGGAGGGGAGCTTGTCTCCCGGTACATATATTCTGTCTATGATATCCTGTCGGAGTCTCTCATATAATTCAAGATATTTGGTCATCTCTTCCCGCTCTCGTATGTTGCAGGGTCGTTGTCCATTATGTCGTGATGTCTCTTCTTGATCTCGTACATGAAAGCATCGCTCTCATTAATCAGTTCATCGACTTCTCTTGATCCGTCTGAGCGTGCAACGCCTATACTTATTGTTACGTAAGGACCGCCGGGACGACAGAGATTACGAACGGAAAGCTCAAGCTTCTTGCACTTCTGCTCAAGCTCGGTTGCATCTATCTTACGCTCCAATACAACGGCATATTCATCACCGCCGAGTCTTGCAACGACACTTTCGGGGAATATCTCTTTAATGTTGTCCGCCGTTCTCTTCAATATGTCGTCGCCTCTTGCATGCGAATATGTATCATTGATCTTCTTGAAATTATCAAGATCCATGTACAAAAGCGTAAGCGGCTTCTTGATGTTCTGCTCAAGGTAATCGTAGAAATATCTTCTGTTGTAAAGGCCCGTCAATACGTCGGTATTGGCCGCCGTAATGATCGTCTCCTCGTATATCCTCTGATATGTGATATCCTGCATCAGACAGAAATATCCGGAAACATTGCCCAAAAAGTCGGTAATGACCTGTTCAAGTACATTGAAAGAATAATGCCTGTCACCCTTGATAAGAGTAAACTCCTGCTTAACGGACTTGCGGTCTTCCGACTTGGTGACATCGCCTACAGCGACGAGATTGCTTGACTTCCAGTCTCTGTAATTGAATTCCGCAGGCTGATCGATGCCTGTAAGCTCCATAAGAGAAGCATTCATCCGAACCGTCTTCCAATCCTTGGATAATACACGCATAGGGAAGGGAATATTCTCAATGAGCATGGAAAGCTCTATTCCCATGTTGCTGAAATTCGTAACATCGTGACCGATACCGCAAGTACCGAGAACCTTGCCCAGTCTGTCAAAAAGCGGTGTCTTGTATGTGGTAAACTGCTTCATCTCACCGCCTGTAAGCACCATCTCTTCAAATGTGCCCATCTTGCCGGTGGTGATAATCTCTTCCTCAGACTTACGACATGCAAAGTCGGATGACTCATATTCATCCCACGAAATGCCCCAGATGTCCGGATGCTCTTTGTTAAGACAGTCATTAACATCTTTATTGACTATCTTACCGAACATATCATTAAGTATGACATGTCTTCCTGCCTCATCCTTAACCCACACCATATCCGGTGAACTGTCAATAAGCGTCTGGAAAACATATTTATAAAGCCACTCTCTGTATCGGGTGACTATTCCGTCCATGATATGCGATATCCCCTTGTACAGTACAAGTTCAGGCATATCTTCCGAAAGAATATTGGCAATCTTGTGCTGTTCTTTGTCAGACAGAGAATTGCAGTCACCGATATATAAAGTGCTGCATCCCTCAATACTTGAAAACTCCGCAAGCAATAAACTGTCATCACTTATAAGCAGACCGAAGCCCGTCTTATCATAGTCCGGTCTTCCGTCATAAGGAATCAGAACATACTCGTCCCTTACGGCCTCGTGTCTGTCGGAATTCTCCCCATTCCTGTCATCCACAATCTGCTTAACGATATCTCTCTGCTTGATGTAGCTGTCTACATAGATGTTAAGCTTAACCCCTATCATACCTTTTAAGAAAAACCCCTTTACAAGTAATAAATCATACTCAGGACCCGAATACTTAATCGTTTAATCCTGATAATATATTTTATCACATCAATCAAAAAAATGAAATTATCTGACGCCTGAATATACTACCGAATCCGCAATTTTATCGGCCGTTGCCTTATCATTTAAAGATTCGGTGATTGCCAGAGCAAAAGGAATGGCCGTTCCCAAACCTCTGCTTGTGATGATATTGCCTGCAACGGATACCGCATCATACGATACTTCTGCACCCGCAAGTTCTCCTTCAAGACCCGGATAACAGCAGGCTTTTATACCCTTAAGATGTCCTCTGTGACCTAAGATTGTCGGTGCCGCACAAATGGCAGATACCTTCTTGCCTTCCTTAATATATGCATCAACCTGCTGCATAAGGCTGTCACATGCTTCAAGATTCTTGGTGCCGGGCATACCTCCGGGAAGAACTATCATATCTCCTTTGGTAAAATCGAGAGCACCTATGGTTGTATCAGCCGTAAGTCTGATCTTATGCGAGCCGACCACTTCATCCTTGTCGGTTATCGAAACCGTTATGACATCAATACCCGCTCTTCTTAAGATATCAACTACCGTAAGTCCTTCTATCTCTTCAAAACCGTCAGCCAAAAAGATCAAAACCTTAGCCATATCAACCCCTCCTTGTTATATTGATTACCTTACCGCCCGCTACCTGAATTGTAGTTGTAAGATAATTGAAAGAATCCGATGCTCCGTCCAATCCGTCCAGATAATCTTCAAGTTCTTCAAATGTAGCTGTCTTGGGCGATGAGGCATCCTTATATCCGTCACTTATCGTAAGCGCTTCGCTTAAAGGAAGCGTACTTCTTCCGGTCTCAAGGTAAGCCGGAGCATCTTCAAGCGAACGAGCTCTGTAAGTACCGCCCGAACCTGCAAGCAGTTCGGCTCCTCCTTCTTCTATTCCTCCGTTGACCTTAAGATCGCCGTTGACATCCTGTATCGATTCCACAACAAGTTCTCTTCCGTTGATGTTAAGCGTATCTCCTATCTGCATCAGTGATACTTCTACCGCATCGTATATTTCCTCTTCATATACGGAGAAGCTTATCTTTCCTTCTTCAAGATTAAAATCTTTAACCGTAAATGATACATTGACCGTACAGTCTTCCGGAGATGCACTGTCATATCCCATAGTCTTTGGTTCTATATATGTATTGTGCAAATCCTCTTCCGGAATATTCTGTACCGCCTCTTCTTCTGCAGCCTCTGCTTTGTTAAGCACCTTTAAGGCCCCGTCTATCTCTTCTTCCTTTGCATTCTCCGAAAAGCATGCCGTAAGAGTCATTGCAAATATAAGTGTAATCAGTATGATTGCTTTTTTCTTCATATTACGGATATGTACTCCCATTAATCTTAACCGTCTTACTTTTTCCTGATAAGAACTATAGGTGTGGTCTCTCTTCCCTGGCCGCACGGATTGTCTCTTATAAGTCCGTGAAGTTCCTCCGGAGAAAGCTTGATATCATCCGACCATCCGAGCACTTCCTGACCCAGATCATTCGCATCGACTATCATAACGCTCATACCCAGCTTATCATGTATCTCGTTACATACACCCGTAGGATTTGCGGGGTTCTCTATACCTATATCACGGTATTCATCCCATACGTGATCGTAGAATCCGTCAAGTCCGGATACGTCCTGACCGACTATCTCATAGAACACACCCCTTTTACCGAAAAGCTTACATATACCGCCTGCAAAAGAAGCCCAGATGACCTTTAAAAGACCGCACTTTGATATGGCATACTGCATCTTGATGGGTTCTCCCACTCCGATACCGGCCGTGGTCTTGCCTGCAAACTTACTTAAGAAATTCGCCCAGAATCCGATCGGCAGTTCTTCTCTCTTAACTATTCTGTTCTGACACAAAGCGATGATCTTCTCACTTGAGGATACGATATCTCCCTCCTCATAAAGCGGAGAAACGTACTGCTTAAATACGTCAATATAACTTTCGCCCTGCTTAACAAAATGTGTCTTGATCGCATGGCGCATATATGTGACGCCACCCACCTCTATCTCAACATTTTTGCCTTCGTTAGCTTTAAATTCAAAATCCGTTGCCATAATTACCTCTCAATCCTGTCAGACACACGCCGCATGCATGCTCTGTCTGACCTTTTATAGTCTATCATACTGTATGCTTATTTTCTATCTGTTTCCTAGAAGTTAAAGTACAGGAAAGTAGACACTCCGGCGAACGATATAATCGCCCAGATAAGCAGCAGTGCAGACAATATCGCTTTGCCGATCGTCGGAGTAAACTTCTCTTCATGCAGGTTCTTTGCACACAGACAGATTATAAATGAAAGCGCAAGATACATTATCATGTACCACTGGTAGTGCGTTGTTAAAAATGCCCCGACAGGGCCTAACATACCAAGAACCATGTTTACTTCTTTCATTATGAACAGAAGATAAATATCGGGACTTATATGCATGTTCGAAAAATCAAATATCTTTTTTATTACAAAGAATCCGTCCGATACACTCGGCGCATAGAACATTACCCAGAGCAGATCCACCAGAATGAATGTCACCAGCCAGGCTATTACCTTGGGTACCTTATCCCATATCTTCTTACACATTCTGTTAAGCACCTGAAGTATGCCGTGTATTACACCCCAGACAATAAATGTCCAGTTTGCCCCGTGCCAGATACCGCTTATTAAGAAAACAAGAAGAATATTGACGTATGTCCGAACCTTGCCCTTACGATTACCTCCAAGCGGAATGTATATATAGTTTGTTAAGAATCTTGTAAGCGTCATGTGCCAGCGCTTCCAGAAATCATTGATTGATATTGCTTTATAAGGCGAATTGAAGTTGACCGGCAGGTCAAGCGAGAACAGCTTCGCTATACCTATGGCCATATCGCAATAACCGCTGAAATCAAAATAAAGCTGGAATGTATAGAAGATACTTATAAGCAGCATATCAGGACCGGTACGTGATGCAGTATCAAGCCAGCCCCATGTTACAACCTGTCCGAATTTATCCGCTATTATAACTTTCTTAAACATACCCATAGCAAGTACATACAGACCTTCTGCCATTCTGTCGGCAGACAGATGCCATCTGTCCTTATCCCTGTACTGGGGTATTAACTCAGAGTGAAGTACAATCGGACCTGCAACAAGCTGCGGGAAGAAAGATACGAAAGCTGCATATTCTATAAATGAATAGTCCTTGGTCTCTCCTCTGTATGTATCAACAAGATATGATATCTGCTGGAACGTAAAGAAACTTATACCAAGAGGAAGTATGATATGCCTTAAGTTAAAGTCAGCCTTAAACAAAGCATTCATATTCTCTATAAAGAAGTCATAATACTTAAAGTAGAATATGACACCGACGTCAATCAGTATTCCGATAATCAGCAACGCCTTACGTAACTTATCTTTTTCGGTTGAAGCGATCTTATTCATTATATAAGCCATGAACCAGTTGATAAGTATACTGCCCGCAAGAAGCGTCAGATAATAGACATTGTCATATGCATAGAATACAAAAGAAGCCACAATAAGTACGACAAGTGAAAGATTATGCCACAAAGGCATCTTCTCCGATGCGCTCACACTTGCCTTATGTCTTGCCAGATAGTAGATAATCAATACTATCGGCAGGAAATATATTAAGAAATAGTAGGAATTAAATAGCATACAGACCTCTATTCATATATACCGTCATAATTGTAATTAAGATAAAACTCACGGACTCTGCTCATATAATCCTTATAATTGTCCGCCGTAATACGGCCGTCATCTTCAGCCATTGCCTTAAGGATCATACTGTTAACAGACTCTCCGTAATGAGCCATATCTTTATAAAGTGACAGGTCTGTCACAATATCTTCTCTGTCATCATATCCGTACAGTCGGATATTCGGAACATCAACCAATAAAGAACACTCATATTCCATGGCGTCCATATCTCTTTTAAGCGTGCCTTTACGCTGCTCCACATCATAGTAGCAGACACTGTAGGGCGGTATCCATATATAGAAGGTGACATCCGGATAATCATTCGCAAGATTTATGATATTCTTTGTCAAATTGTCTTTGATTAACTCTCTGTCCGAATCAGTAAGAGGTATTTCGGTATCCGAAGCTGCCGGTCGTGCATAAGTCTTAAGCACGGCCTCTTTGCCGAATTCATATGCACTCATCCAGTTCATATATTCATCAAATGTTGTGGAAGGCGTATGTGACAAAGTCATCTTCACATCGGTTACCGCATCCGACAGAAGCGACTTGTTAAGAACATATTCAAGATCGTTAAAGATATTTTTGTCCATCAAAAACAGCGGATACTCAAACGAAGTATCCGGATCCGTTGAAGGATGCTTATCGGAAGGGGTAATAAGATCGAACTGATCGGTCGCACGGATTATTAACTTAAGGTCGGGATTATGCTCAAGTGCAGTCCTTATATTTTCACTTATCTCTCTGTATGAACCACCCATGAAGCAGGTCTTGATGGTATTTGTACCGAATAATGCATCCGCCTCCGATGCCTTGAAATTCTCGGTCATTGATGTGCCCGTGATCATTGCATCATAAGTGAAATGCTTAACTATACCGTTATTCTGATACCTCTCGTCATTAAGAGAATAGGACATTCCATTAAGAGGTGCGTGATAGTGAAAAAGCGGGTCCACTATGACCATTACAATCCCGATCATTACAAGCGCCGTACAAACTATCGCCAGGAATATTATATTGAAACTCTTACCTGAAATTTTCTTCATATATGATTAATAGCCTCTGAGCTTATCGTCGGCATCATCCTTGTTATTCTCGATATTCTTGATCGTAACAAAATAACTTACGGAATCATTCACCGTAACTTTCACTTTATCACCGACTTTGTGCTTAAGCAATGCTTTTCCCAAAGGCGATTCTATCGTAATCAGATTGTTTAATGAATCCGATCTTACGGAAGTAACTATCTTATAGGTCTCCTCAGTTCCATCATCATCAAAGATAACAGTCACAAGATTGTTCATGCCGACTTCGTCATCGGCACTGTCATCTTCTATGATATCAGCGGTTCTTATCATTCTCTCCAGATATCTTATGCGGCTCTCGTTCTTGTTCTTGGCGCGCTTTGCCGCATGATATTCGAAGTTCTCACTCAAGTCACCGTGCGCTCTTGCTTCCTTGACATCATCAAGCAGCTCATGCCTGAGCGTAAGCTTACGGTATTCTATCTCTTCTTCCATTTTCCGTATATCGGACTCGGTTAATCTGTCGTGCATTATGTTCTCCCATCCTAATGACTGAGTTTACCACTATTTTCCCGCTTTATATTGAAACTGTCAAATAGGACAACTCCTTTGTCGGGATTCTCCGTATCAAAATAATAGCTGTCTACGGTTCCTTTCCCCGTATCAAGTACGGAAAAGGCGGTAATCGTATTGCTTGCCAGATACGGTTTATTATCCGGAAGCTTTTTAATGTTTGGAGATTCCGGCTTTAGCCCGTAGGGATCTCCGCTTAAAACATAATTCTCTTTATCCCATTTATCGGCAATGGCATGCCTCGGATCATCCTTATCTATTGCTGAAGGATAATCACTTCTTATATCAGGCTCCATAAAACAGTTATAGGTGTTGCCTATATTCGAACTTTCAAGTATGTTCATTCCGGATTCCGTCTTAAATCTGTCCCACACATGGGAATGTCCGGTAAACAGCAGATCAACACCTCCTTTTTCCAAAAGCGGGGCAACATATTTATCTATATAATCCTCTGACTTTGGATAATCATATGTAACCATCTTCTTACCGGATACGGGATCGGTTACTTCGGATGCAACAGGGTCCGTATAAGGCGGTATCTGATTACCGCCCAACGAATGATACTGGAAATGGAACATGACCAGTTTGTATTTTGCATCTTTATAACTTTGCTTTTTTATTTCTCGCTTAAGAAATGCCAACTGATCACTGCCTTCGGATATATCCTCAAATATGAAATCTCCATAGCCGTAAAACTCTTTCGGGGCATCCGGCGATTCCGTATATTTTCCCGTTATGCCAAGCATAGGCTGGCGCCATACTCTGGATGTATCAAGCACGATCATATCAACATCGCCTATTGATAAGGTATAGTAGAGTTCCTTTCCTTTGTTGTTTAACGGAAGGTCGAATATCTCTTCATAGGTGTCCGTGTTAAAAGAATTGTCCTTAATGAACTTCTCTTTGTCCACACTGTCCTTATCCGTCAGCTGCTCATACTTCTCCTCGGCGTAAAAGCGCGGCTTCGGACTGTTGAATTGAAAAGAAATCGGTACCTCTTCATCATATATTCCCATGACATCATGATTACCTACGGATACATACACGGGAGCCGACTGAATTATGGAACCGCCCTTGTATCTGCGATTTCCTGTTTTATGATTCGCTTTACCCTGCAAAACCCTAAAGAATGAGTTGTCCGAATAGAACCAATCATAAGCTCTGTCAGTTACATCCACACAGTCACCGTTAACAAAGACCGCATCTATTCTGCCTATCTCTTTTTCGACCATCTCAAAATTGGCAGCACACATATCTTTCATCTGCAGGTCTGATGTTAATAAAATCTTTAGTTCCGTTCCGGGTTGAGGTATAGCAGAAAGAGAATATATATCGCTTACGGCACCGTCACTTATTACCCTGTACAAAACCCTCTCCGATTCTTTGCCGTGATACTCGGGCAGGTTATCTATTACAGCTTTGTGCTTGTAGATATCAGCCTTTACTGACGAATCATCAAAATTCTTATTATTCTTACCGCCTCGTATACGGCTTAACTTAACGGTTGATGCCTTGATTATTCGGGACGGTTCATTATCCGTACCGTTTTCAAAAAGTTCCACACAATTATCTTCACCCTTATATTCCGTATACCATTCCACCAGCACGGAATCATCCGTCGGATGTTGAAGATAAGGGTCCGTAAGCAGTTCCTGCCCGGCATAAACTCTGTTACCCATAGCGCATATCACCAATATTTCGGAAATTAAGAATAATAGCTTCTTTTTCAATATGATTCTCCATAAAAGAGTCATTAAATCGATACAGTTACACAATATAACCATCGAAGATTTTTAGCAAGATTAGTTAAGCATTTTAACTTTTTATTTGCAAGCGAATGCAAAAAAGATAAAATGGGTTAGAAGAGGAGAATATACAATTCATGGAAAGAAAGATTCTTAAGAACAAAACATATCTTTACCTTACGGAGTTCTTTGCCGGAATGTCAGTTATGGCAGTGGAACTCGGAGCCAGCAGATTACTTGCACCGTATTTTTCTTCATCTCAGATTGTCTGGACTATTATCATAGGAACAATAATGATAGCGATGGCCCTGGGTAATCTCTACGGCGGAAGAAGCGCTGATAAAGATCCGAACCCCGATAAACTATATGCGAGAATCCTGGTTGCGGCAATATGGATTGCAGCAATTCCTGTTGTCGGAAAGTACATAATCATTGCGGTTGCGGGACTTGTAATATTCACCGTCAACAGTAACTATCTGGTAATAGCCGGCTTTGTGACCTGTATGTTAGTTTTTGTTTTTCCGCTTTTCCTGCTTGGTACGGTTACCCCGTCTTTGGTTAAATACTCTGTGGACAGTCTTGATGAGAGCGGTTCCACGGTTGGAAGGCTCGGCGCATATAATACAATAGGAAGTATCATAGGTACATTTATACCTACCTTTGTCAGCATCCCTGCAGTTGGTACGTCTATATCATTCTTAATATTTGCCGGGATCCTTCTTGTATTGGCAACCATCTACTTTATGTCAACCAAATTGCCTATAGGTAGGATTAAAAAAGTTCCGGTAAGCATCGTTCTTTTCCTGATCTGTTGTATCCTTGGTCATGACGCAAGCTTCGCTTTCTGGCAGGATGACCTGACATATGAAGGCGAATCCATATACAATTATCTTCAGGTGTATGAAAGTCCGAACGAAGTGGTACTCTCAACCAACGTGTTGTTCGGTGTTCAGTCCGTATACCGTAAGGACGGAAGCTTAACCGGCATGTATTATGACTATGCCATGGCAGCTCCCCTTATGACGGAGGTTACAAATCTTTCAGATATGAAGGATAAGAAGATGCTTATCTTAGGCATGGGAAGCGGAACTTACGCTACTCAGTGCAGACGATACCTTGGTGATATGTATATAGAAGGAGTGGAGATAGATGGTAAGATTACAGAACTTGCCGAAGAATACTTCGAACTTCCTTCTGACATACCCGTAACCACTTATGACGGTCGTGCCTATCTTAATGCCATTACCGATAAATACGATGTCATTATGGTAGATGCATATCAGGATATTACGATTCCTTTCCAGATGTCATCGGTTGAGTTTTTCAGTCTCGTAAAGTCTCACCTTAATCCCGGCGGAGTAATGGTCGTTAATATGAATATGCGCGGAAGTAAAGACGGAAGTATCAATGATTATCTGTCAGATACCATTGCTTCGGTATTCTCCGAAGTCTACACTGCAGACGTAATCGGTTCGACAAACAGAGAACTCTTCGCATCTGATAACCCGAATATGATTAATTCTTTATCCGATAATACGGCAAAACTGGCCGAAGCTGACATGGCGGCACTTTTTGATATGATGGGTAAGGTCAGTGACGGACTCATAAGATATACACCCGGCGACCGCATCCTTACGGATGACAAGGCACCGGTAGAACTGTTAGGAATGCGCGTTATAGATGAGATCATACGCGATGAACTTAACGGCATCGACAGTATAGATGATGTAATGAATATGATATAGACAATTATTTAATCAATATATCCGCCAATTCGGCGAACTGTGTAAGCGTGAGAGCCTCGCCTCTTATGGTCGGGCTGAGGTTCATCTCCGTTAATGCGCTCTCTATCTTATCTCTTGTAAGATTAAGCGAACCTCCAAGCAGGGCATTAACCAGAGTCTTGCGTCTCATATTAAATCCCGCTCTGATAACCTTGAACATATACTTAGGATCCTTAGTCTCTACAGGCGGCTTCTCATATATATCAAGCTTGATCACGCTGCTGCCTACCTTAGGCTGCGGCATAAAGCAATCAGGGCTTACGTTTAATATGACATTGGCATCGGCATAGTATCCGACAGCCAGTGAAAGTGCGCCGTAATCCTTGGTTCCGGGACCGCACTGCATTCTGTCGGCAACTTCTTTCTGCACCATCACCGTAATACTCTTAACAGGTGCATCGCCTTCCAATAATCCCATGACTATAGGTGTTGTAATGTAATAGGGAAGATTGGCCACTACCTTAATCGGACGGCCTGAGTTGTATTCTTCTGTTAGTTTAGTTATGTCAACCTTTAGTATGTCATCATTGATTACCGTGACATTATCATAATCGGATAAGGTGTCCGCCAGGATGGGGATTAAAGCCTTATCTATCTCCACAGCCACAACGTGTCGCGATTTTTCCGCAAGATACTGTGTAAGGGTACCTATACCCGGGCCTATCTCTAACACGCAGTCATCTTCGGTGATTTCCGACTTATCTATGATATCTTCCAGAACTCCCTCATCTATGAGGAAGTTCTGGCCGTACTGCTTACGAAAATTGAAGTTGTATTTCTGTAATACCGCAATCGTATACGCGGGTTTTCCTAAATATGCCATACCTCACTTTATATACTATTTGCGGGGTTTGGTCAAGTTAAGCGTCTGTAGTTTCTACTTCTTATATCTCTTGGAATAAAGCACAGTCATAAGGAACAGACTAGCAATGATTACGGCTGTGATATACAGAACCATTCCGCTTATCTCCATACCGTTGCCGAACATCTTGGCATTAAAAGTAAATATATCCTTGATCGCGCTTACAAAGGCACCGTTATCCAGTCCGCCTATGCTCTCATCTATATGATTAAGCACTCCGCCTAACAATACATTCCTTAAGAGTATCGTTATATGAGATCCGGGGAAGATATTGCATACGGTCTGCACTTTGTCAGAGAATGCCGATATCGGAATATATGCGCCGATCACAAAACCAGAGACTGCCGATAAGATACCGAAGAATGCTCCGCATGCCGATGAAGTCTTAAAAAGCGGGACAACTGTCATAAACAGCGCCGTGGATGAGATACATCCGAAAGCAATTACAGCGTAAGCCGCAAGCACGCCTGCTGCAGTCATATGAACATTTCCTGTCAGATTAAGTGCGATCAGACTTATAGTCAAAAGGAAGCCCGTCATAAGGATCGCGCACACTCCCGATGCACTGAAATACGAGAGAACTATCTGCCATCTTTTAATCGGGGTTGCAAGTATATCCTGATCTACATTGTTCTCCCTGTCATTTACTACCGTTGATAAACAGTTAAAAGGCACGGTGATCATGGCCGAACCGAGGATGCCTGTTAAGAGTATGATGCTTGTCATCATGTCCAGATCATTGGCATCGATCTTATCCTTAAGCATAGGGACCGTTCCTATCACATCATCTATCGCACTTATAAATGTGCTCTTTAAAAACAGCAGATACAGAGCAAATACTATTATCGAAGTAAGCAGCGAAAACAGCACGGACTGTTTATCCTTAAAATACACCAGTATATTTCTCTTGGTTAATCCTAAATACATTCTCATGCTTCCATCTCCCTTCCCGTAAGATTAAGGAATACATCATCCATCGATCCCTTAATCACTTCATAGTCAACTATCTTGGACCTGTTCTCATATAACATATTCGTTACCGAATCGGTAAATCTAATGTTGTAATGGTCCGCCTCATAGGTCCAGTCATGTCCTTTTAAGATTTTCTCAGATTCATCGGATTTACCCGTATACCATATAAGCTTTGATGAAGCATATCTGCTCTTAAGCTCCGAAGGCGATCCCGATGCGATTATGTGACCTTTCTCAAGTATCTTTACGTTGTCTGCGTCCGCCGTCTCTTCCATATAATGGGTGGTTAAGAATATCGTCAGATTCTTCTCTTTTTTAAGTGTCCTTATATGATCCCAGACCATCTTGCGGGATTTGGGGTCAAGACCTGTTGTCGGCTCATCTAAGAACAATATCTTAGGCTCATTGATAAGTGCCCTGACTATATCGACCCTTCTTCTCTGCCCGCCGGATAATCTCTCATATTTTCTGTTCCAGATATCCGCCATCTCAAAGCTCTCCATATATGGTTCCAGGCGCCCTTTAATCTCTGATTTGCTTAATCCGTAGTAGGCCCCTCTGGTCATCAGATTCTCTCCGACCGTAAGTTTCTTATCAAGTACCGAATTCTGGAAAACTATGCCTATCAGCTTTCTTATCTCATCATCCTCTTTGGAAAGCTCGTGACCGAACACCCTTATGTCTCCCGATGTCTTGCTTAAGATGGTACATAGGATATTGATCGTCGTTGACTTGCCGGCACCGTTCTCTCCCAAGAAAGCAAACAGTTCGCCCTCTTTGACATCAAATGATATTCCGTCCACTGCCGTGAAGCTGTCATATTTCTTAGTCAGGTTATTAACCGTAATTGCGTTCTGCATTTTTAACCTCCTGTGTTTAAGTTGTCCTCTCAGGCACATATATATCACAGGATTTTTTGCAATAAAAGAGCAACTCAACCAACATGCATAAACATGTGACCAAGTTGCATATTTTTGCAAAAATATGTGCTCTAAACTATCGACAGTACGTCAGATTACTCCTCATCCCTTATCTCATCTATGGCTTTATTAATCATCTTCTCATCATTCTTAAACATCCATATACTGTATACCCAGACGCATACATATATAATCACATACAGCATGACTATAAACAGATATTCTCTTAAGTTCGTATACCACCTGAATATATATCCGCATAAGCTGACGATTCCGTAAACGAGGACAAAATGTATTCCTTTCGTCACATACTCATTGACCTTCTTATTATCATCTTCCCTATACAGAATAAGTGATGCCAATGCGCATAAGAATCCCGCTATTATCATCGATATGGGAATATACCACTGCCAGTTGACCATATATTCTCCGTTTAAGAAATATAAGACAACCGTTCTTATTCCCATAGCAAACAATATGCCCGTAGATATCATCAATGTCTGATTATATATAAGCTTAACCTTGTTCATATTAAAGTCCTCCGTCAGACTCCCAGCTTATTCTTAAGATCCTTAACATATCCCCTGGATATGATAATTCTCTCACCGTTAAGCAGTTCAACGCTCATCCTGGCATTTAATTCCGCTCTTACCGACCGTATCTTTCTTATATTGACTATCATGGCCTTTGAACATCTGAGGAAATTAAAACCAAGGATGTCTTCAAGCTCATACAACCTGTATTTGGTCTCGAAGCAATCACCCTTGGTATATACATATGTCCTCTTATCAACCGATTCAATATAGTAAATCAAATCGGTTCTGATCATAAGCGTGTCATTCCCCGAACTGACAGCTATTCCCGCAGCATTATCCCTAAGGATATCGACCGCACTTTTGATGCTGTCCGTCATCTTAACGGCAGTTATGATTGCGCTTTCTTCTTCTGTTGTCTTAGCCTGCCTGATCTCAACTTTCATTTACTCAACCGAAATGTGTTTTAACGCCTATCTGTCTTAAATGTTCCTTGTATCTTTTATATGCCTCTTTTGCTTTTTCAGGCGTAGAGAAGTATTTCCCGTCGCTTCTGTCGACCATCTTCACCGGCACGGGAAAGGTCTTAAGTGACTGGATTGAATCCACTTTGATCATGTAATAATTGCCCTTGGGAAGGTCTCTGCTCCCATCGGACTGCATACTGGACATAACCGTATAAGAATCCCCCGACCGCTCATAATCGATGTAATAAAGCTTATCTCCCGGTTTCATTATGCTCCTCCTTGTTCAATCTATTTGTTAAAGAACAGCTTTCTTGCATTTTTATATGTCTGATCAAGTACTTTATGATAGGGCACATCCTTGATTGCTGCGATCTTCTCCGCAATTAACGGGATGTACAGCGAACTGTTGCGCTCTCCTCTGTGAGGTGTCGGTGCCAGATACGGACAATCCGTCTCAAGCAATATCCTGTCAAGAGGTATCTCCTGCACTGCCTCAACCAGCTTCCTTGCATTGGAAAAAGTGATTACTCCTCCTATTCCGAAATAGTACCCCAGTTTAAGAAGCTCTGCTGCGGTCTCTGCACTGTATGAATAGCAGTGCATCACTCCCGGAATATCCCTGGCAACATTGCTTTTAAGGATCTTCATTGTATCCTCTGTGGCATCTCTTGAGTGAATGACCACCGGCTTATTAAGCTGCCTTGCAAGCATAAGCTGTCGCTCAAACCAGTCTTTCTGAACATCCTTGGCCGGCTCATCATAGTGATAATCAAGTCCTATCTCACCGATAGCCAAAACCTTAGGGCGTCTGGCAACTTCTCTTACATGCTGGAATGTATTCTCATTTAATTCTTCAACTTCACTCGGATGTATGCCTATAGCGGCGTATACGTGCTCATATTGCTGCGTAAGTTCATATGTCGTGTCCACACTTTTTAAATCGGAAGCGATATTCATTATATAGGCATAACCTTCGTCCGCAAGCTGTTTTAACAGCTCATCCCTGTCGTCGTCAAAGGCTTTGTCATCATAATGTGCGTGGGATTCGAAAATCCTTATTTCCCTCATTGTGAGATTACTCCTATTTTTCTTTAAAAAGTGCTTGCTTTTCTAAAAAACTTATAATATAATAACACTTGCGCTGCTAAGTAGTGTTAACATAAAGCGCATGAAAGCGCCTTTAGCTCAGTTGGTAGAGCACCTGACTCTTAATCAGGGTGTCCAGGGTTCGAGCCCCTGAAGGCGCACTAAAGTATCGATTTTGTGGACATAGAGCCATGGGGTCGGTGCTTTTTTTTTCGCCTTGCTGCACGGTTTCAAGGTTGATCTGCTCCTTACCCGTAAATCTCAGGTCCTCCGGGCAGCGGCTTAAATCTTTCATCCGTCCTGCTGTAATACAGCCTTCCTTCATCTTCTATCGAAGCTCTCCCGTCTTTTACCTCTATAACGGACACAGCGCAGTTATCAAGCTTGATCTTCCAGAATTCGGCAAGCGGTCTGTTAAGTATCCTGTTAAGAATCGTACGGTTCATGCATCCGTGACCGACTATAAGGATATTCTCATACTTGCCCTCAAGCGGCATAATCTCCTCATCCCAGAATTCAGCGGTCCTTTCAAATATCTCTTCGAAGGTCTCTCCGCCCTTTGGCGGAATATAATTATCCATATCAAATTCGAAGTTATATATGGGGTTCGATGTCACTTCATCCCTGCGCGGAATCGGTCCGCCTTCACCCTCTCCGAAATTGATCTCCAAAAGCCTTTTATCTGTAAGGATTTCCTGCTGCCTGTCTCTTCTTAAAATAAGAGCAGTCTCATATGCCCTGTTAAGCGGAGAGGAATAGATAAGACCAAAGTCTATATCTTTAAGACCCTCTGCCGTCACCTCTGCGAGCTCTCTGCCTACATCATTAAGCTCTATATCTGACTGCCCCTGAAGCTTGTGTATTCTGTTCCAACCGGTCTCACCGTGTCTTACAAGATATATCTTCATCTCATAACCCTGCGCAGTATAGCCATCTTATGCTCGCCATACGGCGGATATCTGAAGCCTATATCAACATTGCCTCTGACTTTAAGTATACTCTTCTCATGGGTAAACGTATCAAATCCCGCCTTACCGTGATAACTGCCCATTCCGCTTGTGCCTACTCCGCCGAAAGGCAGATTCTCATTGCCCATATGCATAACACAGTCATTGATACAACCGCCTCCGAATGACAGACTCCTAATCAGTTCATCCGCCGACTCCGTATCCTCTGTGAATATATAACAGGCCAAAGGCTTCGGACGCCTCTTAAGGATGGCAATCATCTCTTCCCTGTCATCATATCCGATTACGGGAAGAATCGGTCCGAATATCTCATTCCTCATGATATCGCTGTCAAATGTCGCCTCGGTAAAAATTGCAGGCTCTATTCTCATCTGATTGTCGTCACATCTTCCGCCTATCACGCCGGACGCCTTATCGATCAGATTCTTAAGCCTCATATAATGATGAAGGTTGATTATCCTCGGATAGTCGTTATTGGTGAAAGGATCACCGATAAATTCCTTGGCATACTTTGTAAGCGCATCAATAAGCTGCTGCTTGATCCTGACAGGTACCAAAACATAGTCCGGAGCAACACATGTCTGTCCGGCATTAAGTATCTTGCCCCACATAATCTTGCGCGCTGCAACATCAAGGTCTGCCGTCTCATCAATAATACAGGGACTCTTGCCGCCAAGCTCCAAAGTAACGGGAGTCAGGTTATCAGCCGCCGCTCTCATAACAGTCTTGCCGACACGTTCGCTGCCCGTAAAGAATATGTAATCATACTTCTTGCTTAAAATCTCATCGTAGGATATGACTTCATCTATGGCATATACATAATTTCTGTCGAATGTACTGTTAATTATGTCAACCACTGCTCCCGATGTGTTCGGGCTGTTCTTGGAAGTCTTGACTACCGCACAGTTACCGGCCGCAATGGCTCCGATAAGAGGTGCCATGGACAGATAGAAAGGATAATTCCAGGGTGCCATTATAAGAGCCACACCATAGGGCTCCTTAACTATCATACTCTTAGCAGGAAATAACGCCTTGGAAGTCTTGACCTTCACCGGTCTGCTCCATGCGTCGAGATTCTTGATTGCAAACTTTATAGCGCCGATTACCAGGCTGACCTCGGTCATGTAAGCTTCCTGCTCGGCCTTATTCAGATCCTGCTTAAGCGCCGTATATATAGCCGGCTCATTCTCAGATATGGAATCCAAAAGCTTCTCCAGACTGTTCTTACGAAAAAGAATGTCCTTCGTAGCGTTGGTATAGAAAAACTCCCTCTGGGAACGAACAATTGACTCCAAGTCTATCATTGTTGTCCTCACTTACCGCAAGTGTTGTATTCAAACCCTTTGATCTGCAGTAATCCCTCTCCCGTCTTCTTAACGACGAAACTGTATGCACCGCTTTCGGGAAAATCATACTGCTCTGTGTTGTTCTCGGGCTTTAAGACGATTGTATCAACAAGCGAACCGTCTTTATATAATTCTACCACAGACTCTGCTTCCATGTCCTGTGAATAATTGATAAACAATATACAGGGTATGGTTATATTTATTTCAGGACTTATCAGAATGTCACCCGATTCCGTACTGTTTAAATATCCGTTTTTATCTATCTCACCGTTTGTCTCATATCCCGGTGCGGTAGGAAGATCCGTTGTGTTCATTCCGTTAAGCATGCCGCTTAATCCGTCTATCGGATTACTCTCCGACAGATAGAGGTTGTAATTATATGCCTCACCCTTAAGCTCATAGTTATCCTTAATATATGCGGGGCAGGCTGCAAACTCATCTTCTGTGGCAATTATCACATTACGGTCCGAATATGCACTCCTGTCCATATCGGAATAATAAAAGTCGTGATTGACAACCTCTCCCGTAGTCGGCACATAGGTCTCGTATACTCTTGTCCTGTCGGCCGCTCTTAACCACTCGGTACCGTAACCGCTTTCAAATACCGAAAACGCGGTATCGACATCATTATCTTCCATAAATGAAATAACCGCTCCGTTCACGGCCTTGGAATAATCTTCTCTGTGGAAATACTGTCTTGAACCCCATAAAGCCTGATAGAGATTTAAGATAAGGATTGCTCCCGTGACAATGCATAAGAGCATGGTATTAAAGCCCGTTTTGTCAGGCTTGTCCGCAAATCTGCTTATACCGATAACAGCACATATCATTAAAGGAACCGCTCCCAATATATGATATCTCTGCTGTGAGCCGGAAATAAACAGAATAAAATAATTCCATAAGAATACCGTTATAAGCAACTGTTCGGCCGATATGGCGCATAAAACGGCGCCTTCCGCAGGGTCAGGTGCGAACATTTTTGCCATTGAACGCAGCCCGTAGAATAACACAATAACAAAGATAAATAAGCGAATCACCGACATAACGGTTCCGAGAGACATTACGGGAATACTCTTCTCGGGGAAGACTCTGAACATCTCCATGAAATCCAAAAAGGTGGAGAAGAGATTGCTTCTTATCTCGGGAAGCGACTTAATGACAGCTAGTTCGCTGTTGGGCTTGACGTTGTTAAGCTTGCTTATGATAACACCGGCCAGTGTTACGATTATTGCATTGACCGAGAAAATGAGCCTGTATACCGTATCTTTCCCTTTGCCGTTAAGCAGAAGCGTTACCGTCATATATATGATTACGGGGAAAATGCCGCAGATAAACACATATATCCCGCTTGATATCGAAGAAATAAAAAGCAGGATGAAGAATAAAACCGCGAGGCTGATTGTCGATACGCTTTTCCTTTCCTTAGACGGGGTAAGCAAAAGCGTGATGAACATAAGAGGTATTAAAACCTTGTGAGTGTAATGCTCGGCGCCGATAAAAAGCATGTTGGAATAGCAGAGCATTCCGAAGTCATAGAGCGTGAAGACAAGTGTTGCCGCCAAAAGTCTGTATGTACGTGACAGATCTGTCAGTTTTAAAAGTTTTAATAAAACAACAGCCCACAAAGCAATGTTAAGCAGATTGGCGATCGCATAAGAAAGCATCAGATTGCCTGTCAGTATATACAAAGGTATGGCAAAGATTGCGCTGTGATCAAGCTCCGCCGTGGTAATGTAATTCCAGTACGGAAGAAAAAACGTGCGCTTATCGCCCATCTCAGCCACATGCCTTAAGACTCTCGCAAAATCAACGTCAATGATGTCTCTTAATCTGAATATATTGGTATAGATCAAAAACAGAAGCTCCAAAGCAAAAACGCCGATAAGAGCATATTCCGTGATCTTAAGTAATCTGTCCCTGTTCTTTGCTATCATATGATACCTATTTCAGGCTTCCGACTATGGCCTGGAATACCCTTATGCTTGTCTCGTCATCATAATGCATTCCGTCTACAAGCCTGTAACCGCTTGCAACCAGATAACTGTGAGTATCAATCCATCTTATACCTACAAGCTGGTTAACCAGAGTGCTGTTAAAGTACTGGACCTGCTCCTCGGTTACATAGGGGTTCTCCGATACGGGATTGACCGACACATAGTATGTCTTGGCCCCTCTTGCCGCCCACTCGGCAGCCTTGTAATTGATCAGTGAGGCATAGTTGTTAACATTGCCCACGTCGTTGACACCAAGCGCAATTACGACCTTTGTGCCCTTGCCGATGCTCTCATCCGCCTGAGCAATGGCTGTAGACTCAAGCCAGTTATAGCCCTTGGCTTCCTTGCATATCCATGAACATCCGCCACCGCCTACGGCATCTCTCATCATAACGCATCTTGAATCACCGATTATAAGTACTCCGGCAGGTGCAGTCACAACCTTGACAGGAGTCTGTACCGCTTCTGCTGCTGCGGGTGCAACCGTCGGAACCGGCGCTGCGGCAGCCTGTACATTCACATCGGGTATCTCCGGTACGGCAGGGGTATTCTCACTTAAATAGTCGTCACAGGCAAAAGCTACTTCATTCTTATACATGAACTCGTACCAGCCGTCTGCATCCTGACCTATCACTTCCACAGGATCTCCAAGCTTAAGCTTGCCGACCGAATCAAAGTCCGTACTCGGTCCCTTACGTATGTTCACATTGCTTACGGCATACATGGTCTTTGGGGCATCAAAAGCCTTGACCTTGGTCATATCTACCGTAAGTTCTTCGGATGATTCTTCTTCGGTTTCTTCAGATACTGATTCTTCTTCTACTTCGGGTGTCGGTTCCGGAGTGGGTTCCGATACTATAGAAACAGGCTCTTCTACCGATACCTGCTCTGCTTCCGTCTCTATAGTCTCAGTCTCCGACAAAACCACTGATTCTTTGGTCTTACCGCCGCCTATTATGGTTGACATCACAAGTATGCCTGCTGCAATTACGGCTATTTTATAACCTGTATTCTTTCTCACAATTCTCCTCCGGCTAAATTATATTTATCAATTCTGTTATTTAAGTCTGCGGGTAAGAATTCCCGTAAGGCTATTATACAATACTCCAAGCAATACGGCGAATGCAATCGTGATAAATCCCGTAACGGATGCTGCAAAAGCATATCCGCGTTCTTCAAATTTAAATACCAGTGCATAGAACATTGCCGTATGTAATATATATATGAAAAGAGAACATTCTCCGAGTGTGGTAAGGACCAATCCTTTCCATGTCGGTATCAGATAAGCAATGCATAAAACTCCGAGGGTAAAGAAAATGTTAAATGCAAGTTCCCAGCCGAATGCGGTTGCCGCTCTGCTTCCTCCGTGCTTTAACACTTCACTAAACGTATACCACATTCCGGCTCCGGAAATTACAGCAAGTACAATCTTAAATATCGGATTTAACATCGCTGTTCTGAATTTATCCTCTGCCGCTGCAGCATATATTCCTATCAGAAATGCCATATTGGATAATTCCCAGAAATCGGCATAACCTTTCGTATATAGATAATATGTCTGTCCGATAACAGCAGCGGTAATAAGAACAATCTTTAATTTGCCGCCGAATCTGTATAAGATAATAAAGGCAATATACATGGTAAACAGAACACTCATGTACCAGTAGCCTTCAGTCATAAGACAGCTTATTACTTTCTCCCTGATTGTTCCTTCTTCAATTGTCGACTTCCATGTTCCGTCATATGTATTTATAAGTGCAATACATAACAGATAAGGAATGTAGGCACCGATTATTCTCTTAATAACAAAATTGAATGTGATGCCGCTGTTGTTACTCTTGGTATGTCTGCCTCTTTCGGCACTTTTGTGAAGACCGTATCCCGACATTAAGAAAAAGATGTCGACTCCTACCGGACCCCACTTCATAATCCAGTCATGTGCGGTAACATGTACGGGTTCAACATACATCCAGCCCGCATAATGGCTGGCTATTACTATGAGAATTGCGATGCCGCGAAGCATTTTGGAAGTTTTTGCTGAGATCATATTATTCTCCTTATTGCGGCCTCTATCGGGTTGCTCTTGCGCTTAGCGCTCATAACGCCGGCCCGAATAAAACCGCTTGTTAACTTCATATTATCCGATTATAAAAGGAACTATCATAGATAGTTCCTTTTATAATCGGGGTGACGTGATTCGAACACGCGGCCTCTACGTCCCGAACGTAGCGCTCTACCAAACTGAGCCACACCCCGATTTGTCACCCGTCTATATTATTACATTTATAACTAAATTGCAAGCAAAAACAAACTTCTTATGGTCTTATACTCTGAAGCCGCGGCCTGCTGCCTCGTTGGTCAAATCATCCAGAACTCTGTCCTTGCTGTATGTCATTCCGGCAAGTACCTTCTGGGTATGAATCATAACGGGAGCGGACTTATCCGTATCCGCAATCTCCAGGTAAGCCTTGTGAAGACCCGTAAGTTCTTTCTTTACTTCATTAAGTCCCGATGCATCACCTGATATGGAGGCGTTACGCAGCTGCTTCTTCATATAGAGATAGAGCTTGTTAAGGCTTTTGGCCAGCTCATATTCAAAGTGAAGATTGTTCTGCATCTCCTCCACACAGTGCATGGCTCTGTATGCGGCAAGACTCATCGCACCATTATCTCCTGCACTCGCAGCGGCGATGGCTTCATCCACATAGTCTATAGCAATCTCATAGAGAATGACTATCAATCCTGTCTTGTTGGCCTGCGATATACGTAATGTATATTCGTTTTTCTTCTCACTTGTCATATATTACTCCTACTGTAATAACTGCAGCATCTGCGAAGGTCTCTCATTAGCCTGTGCAAGGATAGCCGTTGCAGCCTGAGATACGATCTGGAGATTTGAATAATTACTCATCTCCTCAGCCATATCCGTATCCATTATACGTGAGTAAGCTGCCGTCATGTTCTCATCACTAGTAGCAAGGTTGGCATCTGTATGCTCAAGTCTGTTCTGCATTGCACCAAGACGGCTTCTCATAGCCGATACCTGACCGATTGCAGCCGTAATCTGATCGATGGCTTTAAGTGCACCATTGGCAGTACCGACATTAAGACACATATCCTTGGTCTGATCGCTGTCCTGATACTTAAATCCAAGTGATTCCATTGATAACTTTTCAAATCTGATATCAAGTGTCTGACTCTCATTGGCACCTATCTGGAATGTCATGGCTCCGTATCCCGTAAGGTCCATTTCCACGTCTATTTCTGCGGTCGGTGTATAGGTATATGTATATGTCTTAACATCTCCTTCAGATACGACAACTTTCTCCAAACCTTTTGATGCATCGGCATATGTCGTCGTTGTCTTTGTGGACTGTGTCACCCAATCACCATCAATAAATTTCTGAGTTTCTACTACAGTCTCATCTCTGGTAACACTTACTCCCATGGGCGGTGTGTATGTATTTGTTGTTGTTATCGTACGCACATTAGGATCTAAAGGATCAACAACCGGCGCACCTGCAACAGATGAAGAAGGAACAACATCTTTGCCTTCCATCACACTTGAGAACTCTCTTATATTGTATCCGGAGATATCGAGCGTGAATGCATCTCCATTGTCACCTTTGAAATTGAGATGATCCATATCTCCGCATATCTCGTACTCTTCTTTATTACTGTCGGGACGCGTAACAACGGTCTTATTCTCTGTAGACCCATTGAATCTGTTGATAGTGATATTGCCATTTTTATCTTCATTGAATATCATGGGTGCTGCTTCGATCTTAAGATCATACTTACCGTACATCATCGCATCCGAATAACTGTCTACCTTGATCTCCAGCTGATTCGTATATCCCTTAAGATCAAATTCTCCGGTAAAAAGCCTCTGGCTGTTATACTCAGTCGTCTGACCGATACGGTCTATCTCTTCGCCAAGCTGTGCGATCTCTTTCTGAATGGCATCTCTGTCACCATCCATAAGGGTTCCGTTGGCGGACTTAACCGCCAGCTCATTCATTCTCTGCAGAATATCATGCACTTCCGAAAGTGCTCCGTCTGCTATCTCTACTACTGATACGCCGTCCTTGGCATCCTGTGACGCTGCTCTCAATCCTTTGAGCTGAGCATTCATCCTTCTTGAGATGGCAAGTCCCGCCGCGTCATCCTTGGCACTGTTGATCTTGTAGCCGCTGGACAACCTTCCCAAGGAGGTGGTCAGCTTGTTGTCATTTAACTTAAGTGAGTTATTGGCTATCATAGCTGACACATTGTAGTTGATCTTTAAACTCATAGATTTCCTCCGTTAATGCTTGTCTAAAGTGCGTATCACATATATGAACTGTTTTGCTATATTGTATAAGGCTTTCGTATCGACGGCCTCAATATTATTATCGGCTTTTGATGCCTTAGTCTTAATACCCTTACCGGGGTCTCCGGTCAAAAATCTTAAGTCCGTATCATCATATCCGAGATCTCTTAATCTTCCTGCAAAATCATCGGCTATGGGCCTTAAATTTTCAAGTGTCTGCCTGTCATTTGCTATAAAACCGACTTCGACTCTTTCACCCGTAAGTCTTATCTGTGACTGAACCGTTCCGAATCTTTCCGTATCCATCACAGCACTCACAAGACCCTTTTCATCGCCGTGACGGAATTTAAGCTTAATATCCGTCAGTCTTCCGTCTATCATAACGGGTATGTGGTAATCCTCGGATTCAGACTGCTTTACGGCAAGCGATATCTGCTTATGCATAAGCGATATGCTTCTTAAATCAAGCATACTGTCCGCACCAAGATCCGTCATCTGTAAAAGTGTCTGAGACATCGTATTTGCAAAATCCTTGTAAGCACTCTCAGCCTCTTGCGAACTGTTAAGGGATTCCGCCACATTTTCCATGGCCTCAGTCAATACTCTTTCCGTTTCGCCTGAAGGTTCACCGGCATCCGAAAGCTTCCTGTCTGTTCTTTTTGAATATGCTTTAAGATTTCTGAACAGATCGTTGGGAGCCGATAAGAACTGCTCTTCCGCAATTATATTGGATGGTGTTATATCAACGCCGCTTCCCAACAGTTCGTCATAGACCGCATCATCTGCAGTTGCAGCCGACTTAATCTGCTCCATGTTTTCCTTAAGGTATTCCGCCTCAAGTCTGTCATATTCAGTCTCAGAAAGTCTGTTTTTAAATGCCGTCTCTATCTGCTCCGTTATGGATATACCCTTGGGAATGACATCCGAAAGCATTCCGAAACCGTCATCTATATTGACATCAAGCTTATAACCTCTGCCTCGCATTGTGCGGATAAGACTTCCAAAGGTCATATCTGCTTCGCTCTCAACCATCCTGCCTATTACGGCATGGTCACTGCGCTCGATCTTATTAAGCATTCTGTATATGCCTATGTATGATGCACGTTCTTCATCCGATATCTCACCGCTTTTTTCAAGCTTATAAAGGAATCTGCTATACTTCTCGGCTTCTCTCTTGGGATCGTGATCCGTCTCATGTATGTGGCTTACAAGCTCGTCTATATCCATATCCATGGGATTGACACCTTCCCTTATAAGTTCAAGTGTCTTTCCGGGAGTCAGCGCTTTTATAAGTCCGTTAAGCTTACTGTCTGCTGCCTTGACCTTGCGGATTGCCTCTTCGTTGATGACCATACTGTTATAACCAAGTATACGTACTGCACGCTGATTTTCTTCACTTGTATCAAGTCCGAAACTCTTTAATATGTCATCTACATTACGGAATGCCTTTGTTATGGAATCACCAAGATCTTTTCTTACTTCGGTTCCAACCGTCTCATATGTCGAAACAGCCGCTTCGTATCTCTCCTTGTACTGCAGACCGACACTGTGCGCCCTGGATAATGTAAAGGCTCCGTTATCTTCGGTGCCGATGCGTCCGATTAAAGCCGCCGGCATAGAAGGAATCTCTCTTACGGCAACGGTTGTTTTATAGAAAAGCTCGATCTTATTATCCAGAGTATCGGCCTTTACCTTATCTCCGCCCAAGATACCGCTTTCGGCTCCGTCTTTGTCTTCGTCCAAAAACTGTGCAAAGAGAGCTTTCTCTTCATCCTTAAGTGCAGAGATTACATCCTCTATAGATTCCGTATCTATAGAATATCCCGATCTTACAAGTCTGATATTGACATCGGCAGACATCTTAAGTCTTGCTTCTTCTCTTCCTATCGAAGATTCTATCAGTCTGCTTTTTATCTCATATGCTTCTTTATATACACTCTTATATGAAGGAGACAGGTTAGCTTCCTTTGGTGTCTTACCTTCGGCTACGGCAACCAAAGATGCCGCAACGACAGTTCGTGCGGATACGGGAAAAGCGATGCTTCTGATATCATTCAGAGACTCTATTTTTTCCTCTGTTACGGGTATACCCTTCTCCAAAAGCCACTTCGCATCGTTAAGCTTATCCTCAACAGACATATCTTCTATATCCATCTGCTCTACGGTCTTTAAAACCTGAGGCTTAAGTGACTCCCAGTCGATGTTGTCAGCCTTACGCGACAGATAGCCCGGCATGTCCTCGCCGTAGTATCCTCTTGCCTGCCTGCTGCCGTCACCGGTCGCACTGAAAGTAGACGTATAGATATTGCCGACCGTGGGTGCCATATCATTCTCTACCATGTATTTGACACTTCCGTCAGTAAGCTCATCTATCTCTGCCATCATGGCTACCGCTTCACCGATCTTCTTAACATTGTCGGGAGTATCGGGAAGGTCCGCATCCTTAAGAGACTGCTTGATCTTATCAGTATCTATGCTGCGTCCCGTTATGTTCTTTAACTTTTCGTCGCTTAAGTCATCGTTAAAGCCGGCAACAACCTGACCCGACTCAGCCATAACCGCCTTGATATGGTCAAGGATAGTCTCTCTTTCCTCCGGATTCATATCCGAAGGATCAAAACCGTCCTCCATTGCCTTCTTATAATCTTCCCCGGACATAGTATTAGACATAACTGTCATGTAATCTCTGGCCGTAGCAACATCTATGTTAGCTGCTTCGGTCTTAAGATCCTCTGTGGTTCTTCCGTGAACCGCATAGGCATTAACATCCGTGTACATGCCGGTTATGTCTAATCGTGCTGCTCCTGCCTTCTCTGCTTTGGAGAATGAGGGGCTTTCGGGGATTGATGTATACTGCTTAACAGCCTTGCTGCTTTCTACATCAAATCCTATCTTCATTATTCGTTTATCCTTTCTGAATATCCCTGTATAATGAATCCTTATATGATAAGAGTGAACAGACCGTTAAATCCGTTCACTCTATATTTCGGTTATTTTCCTTCTTTTCTTAACAGTGATTTGTCACTGTACTATATCTCAAATACCACTGCAGAAAAAGGAGCAAGGTTAAATGTAAGCATGTAATCCCTGTTATCGCAAGGGCTCTCCGTAGGCATAATGGATGAAGGAATCTCATTACCGTTGCCGCCGTACTGCTTCTCGTCACTGTTAAGCAAAAGCTTTGCTCTCTTCTTAACAGGTACTCCTACGGTATAGCCTTCTCTCATTATCGGGGTCATGTTAAGCACAAAGAGTAATCTCTTCTTGCCGTCCAAAGTCTTACGCATGAAGCTGTATGTACTTCTGTCCGCATCATCCGCGTTGACCCACTCAAAGCCGCCCCAGTCATTGTCACACTCATACATGCACTTGTTGTTCCTGTATACACTCAACAGGTCTCTCACATAGTCGTGCATTCCCTTATTAAGAGTCTCACCGAGCAGATACCAGTCAAGCTCTCTGGCTTCACTCCATTCTCTCTCCTGACCGAAATCCTGGCCCATGAATAAAAGCTTCTTGCCGCAGTGACCGAACATGAATGTATATCCGACTCTTAGATTGGCATATTTATCTACCTGATATCCCGGCATCTTCTCAACCATCGAACACTTAAGATGCACAACCTCGTCATGCGACAGAGGCAGAATATAGTTCTCCGAACTGTTATAGCTCATGGCAAATGTCAGAGCATGGTGATTATTCTTACGGAAGTAAGGGTCCAACTTCATGTATTCACAGAAGTCATGCATCCAACCCATATTCCACTTAAATGAGAATCCGAGACCGTCATTATCTACGGGTGCCGTGATCTTAGGCCAAGCCGTAGATTCTTCGGCTATTGTCATAACTCCGGGGAAGCCTCCGTGAATTACGCTGTTAAGATGCTTGAAAAACTCGATGGCTTCAAGATTCTCATTGCCGCCGTACTTATTCGGAAGCCACTGACCGTCCTTACGTCCGTAGTCAAGATAAAGCATCGATGCAACAGCATCAACTCTGAGTCCGTCTATATGGAACTCCTTGATCCAGAATAATGCGTTGGCTATAAGGAAGTTCTTAACTTCGGTCTTGCCGTAATTAAAAATCTTGGTACCCCAATCAGGATGTTCTCCAAGTCTCGTATCGGGATGCTCATAAAGGCATGTTCCGTCAAACTCTGCAAGTCCGTGTGCATCCTTGGGGAAATGTGCCGGTACCCAGTCTAAAATCACACCTATGCCGTGCTTATGGAAGAGGTTGACCATATAAGCAAAGTCTTCAGGACCTCCATACCTTGAAGTGGGAGCGTAATAACCCGTTACCTGATAACCCCATGAACCGTCGAAGGGATACTCGGCTATACCCATAAGTTCCACATGGGTATACTTCATCTCGCTTAAGTACTCCACCATTCTGTCGGCGAACTGTCTGTATGTATAAAAACCGTCCTCACCTGTGGGATGCTTCATCCATGAACCGATATGACACTCATAAATTGCCATGGGTTCCTTATTCATATCCTTCTCGGCTCTGTTCTTCATCCATACGGAATCTGTCCACTTTATGGCTCCGATATCCGCTATTCTTGAAGCCGTACCGGGTCTGACCTCGGCACTGTTGGCATAAGGATCGGCCTTATATAATTTCCTACCGTCGGGGGTTGTTATAAGATATTTATAGAGTTCACCCGTCTTAATTCCGGGGAAGAAACCGGCAAAGATACCGCCGGGTCCCAGTCTCTTAAGCTCGTGTGAATCTTCATTCCAGTCATTGAAAGTTCCGGTCACATGCACTGATGCGGCATTCGGTGCCCAAACTGCGAAAAATACCCCATCTTTCCCATTCTCGTTGGAAGGATGTGCTCCTAACTTCTTGTATATATCATAGTGCGAACCCTGAGCAAATACATACTGGTCGGCTTCTGATATAAATACCGTCTCTCTCTTCTTAGCTGCCAATTTAGTGCCTCCTAATACGTGTAACTATGCTATAAAATCCCTTTCCTTAAGGATAATCATATCCTCGGAATCGTATCTCTTACCGAAGAGTATCTCAGTAAAATGCTTGGGCGAGAACTTCGTTGCATGCTCTATGGCTTCATCAATAAGATCTCTGACATCCGTAACCGTAACTATATGATCGGAAGTCTGTAACTCGTCTATTCTTGTATGCAGTGCCAAAATACCCATCTCATCTATTGAGAATTCGTTGCGTTCCGCATACTTCTTGCCGTAAGCCACAAGCGCATCGTCGCTTAATTCTTCTATCTCTATGTGAACGTTAAACATCTGCTTAAGTTCATCACTCTGTGAAAGGATCTTATTAATTGCCTTTCTAGAATCCTGCATAACGACAAGCAGTCCGAGATTCTCCTGGTTAAGAGCTTTCTTAAGCTTATCGATCGTAGCGTCACTCATGTCTCCGGCCTTCTCTATTATAAGGCCGCCGCCCTTAAGCTTATCGATAAGAGCATCCATATCTTTGGTGTTAAGTGCACTACCCGATACTTTACCTATTTTACCAGAAAAATTACCATCCGTCATCTTGGCATACTGTACTACGTTCTTGGCAAGATCCACCGATTCCTCACCTGTCTCACCCGTAACACAGACGTTGCCGACATAGGATGCAAGGCTTATTGAATCCAAAGATTTAAGCAGATCTTTCTTGCCCTTCTTGGTCTGGACAAAGCTTCCGAACAATGAAGCCTCTTCATCCGTCATTGTTCTCTCATTGTCTGAATCGGAATCATCATCACTTGCTTCAGCTTCGGCTGCCGCAATATGCTCCGCCTCTATGGCCGCTTCCTCTGGATCCTGCTCTTCCTCGGCCTCTTCAGACTCTGTCTCCTCTACAGTCTCTGATTCATCGTCAGCCTTATTCCCAGTCTCTTCGTCCGCCTCTGTATCAGGTGCTTCGTCTTTTACCGGTTCTTCGGCAGCTTCTTCAACCGCATCGGATGTCTCTTCGATATCCGTCAGCTCCTCAACCTCGGGAAGCTCTTCCGCAAATTCACTCTCCATGGCCTTATCGACATCTTCCGTCGATTCGGATGCTTCCATGGATTCTGCCGCAGCTTCCTCGGTAAGCTTCTCCAAAAGACTTTCCTTATTCTGTGTATCGAAATCGGCCAACAGATTGTCCGTATGCTGGGATACAAGCTTATCTATCTTCTCTTCGCGTATTATATCTCTCTGCTTCTTGCTGTCTTCCCAGTCGTTAAGGTAATCCTCTATGTCTATCTGTCCCGTAATCTGCTTCTCAACAGGATTCTGCTCGGGAACCACAAGGCTTATCTGTCCGTCGTATTCCTGAGAAAGCATCTTCTGCATAGACCTCGGAGGATTGATGCGTCCCTGCTCACTCTTGCTGTCGGCAATAGTTGCGTTGCGAAGACTCTCTTTGGCTTTCGCCTGACCGTTGATTGCATTCTCAATCGCATATGCAACCTTCTCGTCAATAAGCTTCATGAGCTCTTCTTTGGACACTTTCTCGGTATCTATTGCTTCAAGTGCTGCCGTAGCACTTGCCTTAATCTTCTCTTTCTCCTTGGGATCGTATACTATCGTATCGCTTGTGACAGGCTCATCGGGGAAGACTATCTCTTCCATCTCGCCCGTATCCTGCATCATCGGAGCAAGCAAAGTCTCGGTTATGCCGCCGGGCTTCTGTGTCTCATCAGCCTCATCGCTGTCTGTATCGGCAGCGTTCTCTGATAAAGAAGCTGACTTAAGCTCCTTAACAGGCATGATCTTGGTCTCATCATCATATACTTCTTCGCCGTCACTGCCTGCAACATCCGACTGTGCCTTCTCATCGGTACCGAGGGTTCCCTTGATACTCTCTTCAAGCGCCTTCTGTATATTAATTGTGCTGTACTGACCCACGTCAACCGTCTTAACAAGTTCACCGTCAACAGGCAGGATATCGTCCTTGATTATTCCGTCTATACTTGCAGGCCTTACATCGGATGCAGGCTCCTGTACTTCTTCTGCCGGTATGGCCTGTTCTGTATTAGCCTCGGCAGGTTCTTCGGCTTCATAATACTCCTCTGCCGCCGGAATATCTCCTGTCTCGGCCTGAGTTGTCATGCTCTGAGTGCTGCTTATGCTCTCCGTATTCTCACCGGGAGCAAGGATATTCTTATATAATGCCTCCTGAGATCCCGTAAGCTGCTGATGAAGCATCTTAAGCTCCATAGCTTTCTTCACATACTTACCCTCTCTGAACCAGAGGATGAGCTCGTCACACTCTTCAACGCATCTTGTGGTCAGTCCAACTCTGTGATACAGATATGCAAGTTCATACCACCACTTGGGTTCGGGCTCTCTCTTCTTAAGCTCCTCAAGTACCTGTATCCTCTCTTCGATGCTTACATCCTGTGCTTCGTATATCTTATAAAGCAAAACAAACTTCTGCGAACTTGTGGGTGCCATCTGAACATAACGCTTATAGTACTCAGTTGCTCCGACAACATCACCCATCTTGATGCACATCTCACATAATGAGTAAACCACAGCCTTATTCTGCGGCATCTTCTCATAGGCGCGCTCCATTAATATCCTTGCTTCATCAAAGCGCCTGTTCACTTTATAAAGATCACTTATCATACAAAGAGTCTTGGCGGATCTTACTCTCGTCCAATCAATCGTATCGGCTATCTCAACAGCCTTAACGAAATCCCTCTTCTTCAAAAGATCCATTATCTCTTCATAACGTATGTTGTACTCGTACTTATCCAAGGACCCACCTCTTTACTGAAAGTTTTTCTACCTATTAAATGTGTACATTTTATCCCACTATCTTTTTTAGTCTATCATAGCCCTATGTAAAATACAAGTTAAAGTATATTATTATGCCCTTATACACCATATATTGTGTTCTTAAAAAACGGCATAAAAAGAGCCGGTCAAACGACCGGCTCAGTGCATTCTGTATTATGTCAACCAACACTCTCCATAACACATTCCCTGACTTTTTCTTTCTCCATACCTAGAGCTATTCCCAACTCTCCGTAGAGGATGTCTTCCGCCGCATGGAAAAACCTCTCATCCGTACTCGTAGCCTTCTTGCCTCCGGCTATCCTCTCTTCTCTTCTGTGATAAAGAGAAATGATCATATTACACAGTTCTCTGCAATCCGCAGTTCTTAAAATATCCGTGAATATCCTGTCTCTCTCTTTGTCATCCTTGATCCAATCGGGCTTGATGTTCTTGATATCCGCAATAAGCTCCTTGGCCTGCTTCTTGGTGAGTATCTTACGAAGCGCCTTGGTATCATTGTCCACAGGCGTAAATATCGTGCTTCCCTTAAGGTATACCTGAGACATCGTATAATACTGTCTGTCCTTCGATACTCCGGGCATATCTATGGGTCCGACGCTCTTAATCTGACATACTCCCTTGTTGCCGTAAACTACGTATTCACCAATCTTGAACATGCTTAATCCTTTCATAAAATATATGCTTACACGGGCGCTTATCACACCCCTATATTTTATCAAAGAACCGCTTTACCCTGATTCGTATCGTATGCTGTCTAAATATGCATTATCCGAACAAATCCTTTATCTTCGATAACTCTTCCGGGGTGCTCTCTCCGGGTCTCCATCCGACTACCTGTCCGTCCCCCTCGTATCTGGGGATGAGATGTATGTGGAAATGGAAAACCGTCTGCCCTGCTATCTCATTGTTATTCTGTACAATATTGAACCCGTCCGCTCCAAGCTTATCGGTCATGGTCTGCGCCATCTTCTTGGCAAGCCTGAAAGCGCCGGCTACCCTCTCCTCGGGCATCTCGTAAATATTCTTATAATGCTCCTTGGGTAAGATAAGCGCATGCCCCCTTGTGGCCGGGCTCATATCCAGTATTACTTTGTAATCATTATCCTCATAGATAGCATTGGTCGGTATATCACCGCCCGCTATCTTGCAGAATATGCAATTGTCATCCCTCATAATTATCTCCAATCAATTAACCGTAAGCCCCGATTATTTCATAAAGGCAAACAGCTCATCCAAGGTACGTAACATACCGAACTCACCCTTGGTCTTCATGCTTCCGCTCATAAACGCTCTCTGGAAAGTGATATGACCGGCTATGATATCATTCATCGTATCCTCGGACATGTTCACTTCAACATCGAATTTATTACCCGGTTCATCCGTAAGAGCAATCTCTTCTCCGTCAACTCTGACACCGATGGGCTTGCCGCCGATGATCATCTTATATGTTCCCTTAAAACCGCTTATGGGCGTAAACTTACTCTTTAAGCGACTCATGTATCTCTCGATATTGCTGGGCTCATGGCTCATCATATCTCTGAACATGCTCGCAAGTTCCTGTATATCTTCCTTCTGCTGCTGAACATAGCTGTCATCCGCAGCATACTGTGACAGTCTCTCCGACTCCTGAGGCGTAAGATCGGTGTTCTGAGATACCGATACTCTCTGCTTGACAGCCTGATTGCTGGCCGGGAGGCTTGCAACCTTCTGATTGATCGTACGGTAGATATTCTCAGCCTTCTTCTCAATCAAAGCCGAGTAGTCGTCGTTCATCTCAAACGCTGCGGTATCTGCAATATATCCGCACATTCCGCTGCAGGGACGACCTCCCAAAATCTCCCACGCCGCTGAAAGATTAAGCTTACCCTCTCTCTCTCCGTATGTGGTCGACATTACAATCGGCGACATATATATCTTGGACAGCTTCTCCTTGTCCGCATACAACCAGCATGCATCCAGAAACTGCATCATATATCCGCCTATACCATACCATTCCACTGTGGTGGCCAATATTATTCCGTCGGCATCCTTAAGTGTCTGAGGTAAAGTGGTGATGGTATTCTTAAGCTCACAGAGCATGAACCTCTCCACCTTAACATTCAGTTCTTCCAGGACCTTCTGCATCTTGTTGATGACATACAGGGTGGGGTCATCCATGAGTCCCCTGCCGCCATAGTAGATATTGACTTTCACATTGCCTCCTTATAAGTCAAAAAGCGTCTGCATCTATTATATCACAAACCTTCCGTTACAACCATAAATATCAACACTCTTTACACTTTTTAACGTCAAATGTATTATTAAGACAAGAATGTAAAGGAGGGGTTTTATGTCAGTAATTGCCGCATATATGGTACCGCACCCGCCGATGATCGTACCTCAGGTCGGTCGAGGCGATGAATCAAGGGTTGAATTGACCGTTCGCTCATATGAAAAAGCAGCGAAAGAGATTGCTTCTTTAAAACCTGACACAATCATCATTTCAAGCCCTCACAGCATAATGTATTCCGACTATTTTCATATTTCTCCGGGACGTCATGCCGTAGGTTCTTTTGCTTCTTTCAATGCTCCCGACGTAAGTTTTTCCGAAGATTACGATGAGGAGCTTGTTGACGAGATATGCACTTTGGCCGATAAGATCGACTTCCCCGCAGGTACATTGGGACAGAAGGATTCCCGTCTCGATCACGGAACTATGGTTCCCTTATATTTTATCCGTAAAAAATTAAGCTCCTGCAAGATTGTAAGACTCGGACTTTCGGGTCTTCCCCTCACGGACCATTACAGGTTCGGACAGCTTATCAAAGAGGCTGTCGATAATCTTAACCGGCGTGTAGTATATATAGCCAGCGGAGATCTTTCCCACAAACTGCAAACCTACGGCCCTTACGGTTTTGCGCCCGAAGGACCGGAGTATGATAAACGAATAATGGATGTCTGCGGCAGAGCAGCCTTTGGGGAACTGTTTGATTTCAACGAAGGTTTCTTAAGCAAGGCAGCGGAATGCGGACATAAGTCTTTTGTCATAATGGCAGGTGCTTTTGACGGATTATCCGTTAAAGCCACAGAATACTCGCACGAAGACGTTACGGGCGTCGGCTACGGAATCTGCTCTTTCATTCCGCAGAGTTCGGATCATACAAGGCATTTCCTTAATACTTATCTTGATAAACTGGATGCCGAACTGAAAGAAAAGAGAGAGCAATCTGACGAATATGTCAGGTTGGCAAGACAGACAATAGAGACATATATCAAAGAACGCAAGATAATAAGCGTTCCTGACTCCGTATCAAAAGAACTGCTTACAAAAAAGGCCGGTGCTTTTGTCTCCATACATAAACAGGGTGCTTTAAGAGGCTGCATAGGCACGATCCTGCCGACAAAAGCCAATATAGCGGAAGAGATAATCGGCAATGCAATAAGTGCCTCTACAACCGATCCCCGTTTCGACCCTATCACTCCGGATGAACTTCCCTGGCTTGATATCAATGTTGATATCCTAAGTGAACCGGAAGATATATCATCCCCTGATATGCTTGATGTAAAAAAATACGGAGTCATAGTTACAAGCGGATATAAGAGAGGTCTTCTTTTACCCGATCTTGACGGCGTTGACAGTATCGAGCAACAGATATCAATCGCCATGAAAAAAGGCGGTATAGGAGAACATGAGAAATATTCCCTGCAAAGGTTTGAGGTGATAAGACATGTCTAAATGCGAAGTGTGCTTCAGACACTGCGACATACCCGAAGGCGGTGTCGGGTTTTGTATGGCCAGGAGCTGTAAGGACGGATCCGTATATCCCATAAGTTACGGCAAAGTCACTTCTCTGGCTTTAGACCCGATAGAAAAAAAGCCGCTAAGGCATTTTCACGGCGGTTCAAAAATTCTTTCTGTCGGAAGTTACGGCTGCAACCTCCGTTGCCCGTTCTGTCAAAACAGCGAGATATCATGGGCCGAAAATGTACCCGAATGGAATAAAAGGGCCGATACTCTTATGCCCGATGAACTTGCGGATATTGCGCAAAATCTGCGCGATAAGGGGAATATAGGCGTCGCTTTTACATATAACGAGCCTTTAATCTGTTATGAATATGTCCTTGATACCGCAAAACTGATACATGAAAAAGGAATGGTAAATGTACTGGTGTCCAACGGGACGGCGGAATTACCGATCCTTGAAAAGCTGATACCTTATATCGATGCAATGAACATAGATCTAAAAGGCTTTCATGACGGGTTTTATGAGAATGTACTTAAGGGAGATAAAGAAACCGTTCTTGATTTTATCAAAGAAGCTTCCGGTCATTGCCATATTGAACTGACTACTCTTATTGTAACCGGTGAAAATGACAGTGATGATGAAATGCTTAAGATCAGTTCATGGATTGCGGATATCGATCCGAATATACCTCTTCATATCTCAAGGTTTTTCCCCTGCTTTCATATGACGGACAGACCGGCCACCGATGTCGGCAGGATATATCATCTGGCGGATATTGCATCCGAAAGATTAAGATACGTCCACACGGGAAATGTATAAGGTTCTATATGGTGAAAGTCATATCCACCCCTGTTGCGGGGTGAACAAACTTAAGCCTGTATGCTTTAAGATTAATGACAGATATGTCATTGTCTTCGCTGTACTTCACGGATGCTTCGGAACCGTATTTCATATCGCCGAGTATCGGCATTCCGGCATGTGAAAGCTGTACCCTGATCTGATGATGTCTGCCCGTAATAAGCCTTATATCAAGGTCGGCAATATCAAAACCGTCCTTAATATCCATATCCGTCATCTTGTATTCCAGTCTGGCAAGCTTGGCATCATTAACGGTCGCATCACATATTCTGCTTGTATTTGAAAGCTTATCCGTAAAGATGTAATCCTCCAAAGTCACAAATGAATCTGACAACACTCCGCTGTTGCTCTTATCAATGTAGACCCTGGCGCAGTAGTTTTTCTCTATTTTGTGCTGATTAAGCTGTTCTGTCAGCTTGGCAGCCATTCCGCTGCTCTTTGCAAGTAAAACCAGACCCTCCACCTGTCTGTCGAGTCTGTTGATGATCCCCACATAGCCGCCGTCCAGATAATTTTTGACATAACTGAGTACATCCATCTCAGACAGCTTTTTTGTCTGGGTGGCTACACCGGCAGCTTTGTGCATGACCAATATGTATTTGTCCTCATAGATTATTCTTAACTTTGAGGGCTCCTGCATTCACTTTTCCTTTTACATTAAACCGCTTATAAGTATTACCAGAATCAATACCGGAAGGATATACTTAAAGTAGAATATGAGCTTGGGACTCATCTTCATTCCTTTACCCGTATTGGTCTCCTCAAGATATTTGTCAGCTCCCCATCCGTACTTTGTTACACAGAACAGAAGGAAGATCAAAGCTCCTATCGGAAGCATGAGATTGCTGACAACAAAATCTTCACTGTCGAGAATATCCCTTGCTCCTATAAGATGCACATCAGATAATACGTTATATCCCAAAAGACAGGGCAGTGAAGCCACAAGCATGAATATACAGTTGGTGATAACCGACTTACGTCTGCTCCACTTAAGGTTATCCATAGATGCACCGACAAGGTTCTCAAATACGGCTATGACCGTAGAAAAACTTGCAAATGTCATAAATAAGAAGAACAAAGTTCCCCAAATCCTTCCGCCGGGCATATTGATGAACACACTCGGAAGAGTAATGAATATGAGCGCCGGACCCGCATCGGGTTCAATGCCGAAACTGAAGCAGGCAGGGAAGATGATAAGCCCCGACAACAAAGCAACCAGTGTATCAAGACTGCAGATCCTTACCGCCTCACCCGTAAGCGTGTATTCCTTGGACATATAACTTCCGAATATTTCCATTGAAGCGATACCTAAACTTAAAGTAAAGAACGACTGGTTCATTGCCGCAGTTATGACATTGGCGATGCCGACATTCTTAACATTATCCACATTGGGCATAAGATAAAACTTTATTCCTTCTCCGGCATTCGGAAGCACGAAGCTGTGTACCGCCAAAACCACGATAAGTGTCAAAAGGCCGATCATCATGACTTTGTTGACTCTCTCAAGACCGTTCTTAACACCGAAACTCAGTACAAGGAATCCGGCGATAACAATTATAGCCATAAATATAATCATCTCGGTCGGATTACCGAGCATATCGGTAAATACGCCGGCAACCGAATCATTGGATATATCGTCAAAATTCCCTGTTAAAAACTTCCAGAAATATGCAAGCATCCAGCCCGCAACGGTTGTGTAATACATCATCAAAAGATAACAGCCCGCTATGCAGACCCAGCCATGAAGATGCCATTTAGATCCGTCCTTTTCAAGCATCTTATATGCTTCTACAACCGTCTTACCGCTGCCTCTACCTAAGGCAAGCTCCATTGTGAGTACGGGAATTCCCATTATTACCAGGAAAAGCAGATAAAACAATACAAAGATTGCTCCTCCGTTCTGTCCCGCAACGTAAGGGAATTTCCAAACGTTACCTATTCCGATTGCACATCCTGCACTGACTAAGATAAATCCCAGTCTGCTTCCAAAACTCTCTCTCTTCTGTTCCATTGTTCCACTCCGTTGTATTTTTTTATTTGCACTTTGCAATGCGCTTAAGTGTCTCTGTTACAAGCCTGTACGTACGTCCCACGGAAGGGATATCCATACTCTCTCTGAATGTGTGTATCTCAAAAAGATTGGGTCCTATCGATACACAGTCAAGGCCCGGAAGTTTATCCGCGAAGAAACCGCATTCTACGCCGGCATGTACCGCTTCAATCTCAGGCTCTTCATTATATATAGTTATGTAAACCTCTTTCATGAGATCTCTTAACTTCGAATCGACCTTATACTGCCATCCCGGATAATCGCCTTCAAACATAACGTCCCCTCCTATGGCGGACATCATCTGTGAAAGCCTTCTTTTAAGCATATCCTTCTCCGAGGCAACACTGCTTCTTACACAGAAAGTAAGTGTGATACTATCTTCACTATGCGTCAATATACCCATATTAAGCGACGTCTGCACCAGTCCGTCCACATCGGGACTCATTCTCTGAATTCCGTTAGGCAGGCAGGTTAACATGTATATAACCTTATTCGTTGCCTCTTTTGTCATGGATTTTCCGGTATTTTCTTTGGTTACCTCTTCTATGGATATGCGTATATTTCCGTCCGTAGTCGCATATTCCGATGCAATGTCTTTAAAAAATGCGGCAACTGCAGACTTTAGTTCTTCAGTTTTTCCCGTATTCACAGCGACCGCCGCATATGCGGATACGGGTATGGCATTGTCTTTGGCTCCGCCGTATACATCCGCAATCCTTATATCCGCCTCATCAGATGCCCTCTGCAATACTCTGCCCAAAAGGACTATCGCGTTGGCTCTGTTCTTATGTATCTCAATTCCCGAGTGTCCGCCTATAAGACCTTCAACCGATATCTTAAATATCCTGTCAGCGTCTTTATTATCATCATAAGCCGTTTTAATCTCAGCCTTGGCAACCACTCCGCCGGCACAGCTTACCGTAAATACACCTTCCTGTTCGGAATCTATATTTATCATTGTTCGGCCTTTTAAATCCGATACGTCTATGGCGGCAGCTCCAAGCATACCGATTTCTTCATCAACGGTGAATACGGCCTCTATCGGCGGCAGATCCCTATCGTTGCTTTCAAGGATTGAAAGAGCCATGGCTACGGCTATCCCGTCATCTCCACCCAAAGTGGTTCCTTTAGCCTTTAATCTGTCACCGTCTGTATACAGATCCAGTCCTTCGACGCTTAAGTCTTTATTACAGCCCGGTTCCTTTTCACAGACCATGTCCATATGTCCCTGGATAATCACCGGCTTATCACCGACTCCATCCTTCCATATGATGACATTGCCCAATTCATCCTGTCTGTACTTAAGATCATTCGCTTTTGCAAAGCGGGTAAGATAATCACTTATCGCCTTTGTATTGCGTGATCCGTGTGGTATGGCCGCAATCTCTTTAAAATATTCAAATACTTCTTTGGGTTCTAAATTGTCCATGTTCTGCCTTAATCAATAGTATGTCTTTACTTCCTGCAATAACTGATATGTAGTCTCTAAGTTTACAAAGTTTCTTCTTGCAACAATCGGCACTATGGGATTGTTAAAGTCCATATAATCATTCAATGAAGCCGCCTCCGAGTTAACGGTTACGTAATCAGAAGTCTTAAAATCTACCAGAACCGTCCTAATCGCGTTTTCTGTATTATCAGCCCGGGACTGAGCTTCGGAACGGAACACTTTTCCGGTCGTTGTTGCATTGTATGTGCATTGGAATATGGTCGCATTATCAAGTGATGCCTGGTATATTCTGACGTTATATCCAAGTGAAGAAGCGTATGCGATTATCGCTTCGACATCCGATGCCGGTGCGGCAACTGTCTGCGTTGTATCCTCTGCTACACTCTCCGATACAGGCTCTGAAGAAGTCTCTTCCGAACTCTCTTCACTTTCGCTTTCAATTTCACTCTCGGGTTCGGGTGTGGGAGTCGGTTCTTCTTCTACAGTTACAGGTTCTTCAGGCTCGGGTTCTTCCACTACAAACTCAGATTCATCAGCTGTGCTTCTTATAAGCACACTCTCTCCGGCTGCGACGTTTTTCTCTTCACCGCTGTATGTTCCGTCGGCTTTCTTAAGCTTTACATTTACCTCACCGTCCGTCACTTCCGTGAGTGTATATATATCATTTGCTTCCTTATATACGGTCACTCTGAAAGTCGTGCCTCTTACAGACATCGTCGAATTCGGAGTATCTACCTCGTATATATCGTTTTCTCCGAGCTTGCTTTCCAGTTTATGAAGGGTTGAACCCTCATCCATATATATTTTTATCTTACTGTCTTCACTTCCCGCCGACGCCTGAAGCGTAAAATGTGTATTCTCCTCAGCATACATATATTTATCCGTATCCATACACATAGTAAGTTCTGACGAACTGCTTACGGTTACATCGTCTCCGCTGTAAAGATGCTGACCGACATAAGCATTTCCGTTACTTTTATTACCGACTACGGTAACTTCACCCGTCGTCTCCTCCACGGAAATACTTCTGTAATCATCTTTATTGAGTGTTACTGCCAAAACCGCTCCCGCAACAATCAGAGCAATCACTGCAAGCAGGCACACTTTTCCTTTTGTTGACCCTATAAACTCACGCATACTACTACCTCCTCAACCCCCTAATTATACATTATTCGCAAGGTTTTATACAATGCGCTTATGTAAGCGACTTCGTAATCGAAACATCCGTCGGTCCGTATGGAATAATCATTGCCTGGATGGCATGATAAAGATCTGATTTTCCCGGCCATACCGTTTCTTTAAGGCAATTATTCTCATCAAGCTGATGGAACCACGAACCGTTAACATGATCCATGACCGATTCATCAAGATACTCCATAAACTCGGAATAATCTTCGGCATAAGATGTATCACCCGTTGCACGGTATAATATGGCGGAACTGTTTATGGCTTCGGCCAAAGTCCAGTGCATCCTGTCATGTACAACAGGCCTGCCTTCCCAATCCGTGGTATAGACTATACCCGGCGCACCGTCACAATTCCATGCATCGCTTACGGCTCTTTTATACAGTCTTTCTGCCTTATCAATATATGTCCTGCCTTTATCGTCTGATCCGTATGTTGATAATGCCCACTGAACAATAAGTCTTGCCCACTCTATTCCGTGACCCGGAGTTGCTCCGTATGGTTTGAAAGGATCATCGGGCTTATCTATATTCTTATCCGGTTCAGGCTTCCAATCGGATGTATAATGCTCGGGTATCCTGTAGTCATTGGCCTCGGCCCATCCCAATACTCTGTCAATTATCCTTCCTGCTCTTGTTCTGTATTTGACACTTTCATCACCCGTAAGTGTATCGGCAACAGCCAGAAATGCTTCCACTGTATGCATATTGGCATTAAGACCTCTGTAAGAATCACATTCACTGAATTCAGTATTCCATGTATCGCAGGAAAGGCCTTCCTTTTCATTCCAAAAATACCTGTCATATATCTCAAGGGCTTCTTTAAGCAATCTTTCGGCACCGGGTCTGCCTGCAAGATAAGCGCTTGTGGCTGCCAGAATCACAAAGGCATGCGCATAGCAGTGCTTGCCGGGAAGTATGCTTCCGTCGGATGCAATCCCTGCAAACCATCCCCCGTTATAATCATCATGGAGTTCTCCCGTAATGCCTTTTAAAGCCGCGTCAACCAAAGCATCACTTCCCTTATGACCGAGCAGGGTACCTATGCTGTAAACATGTGCCATCCTGCATGTGATCCAAAGTTCTCTCGGCCTGTCAGTCATAGGTGTTCCGTCATCACCAAGATAATATGATCCGCCTAAGGGCGAAGGAAACTTATGGCCGAATGAAAGCAGGTTCTCTCTGTTTTTTGCAAGAAAAGCAATATTCTCATCCGAATCCAATATATATTTTCTGTCCATGGTATCCTCTTTCGATGTGCTGAAATGATGTATGATTCCCTGTGAATATAATATCATTCGAAATTATGACAGCACAAGACCCCGAAAGCACGGAACCTTCGGGGTCTTACACTAACATATATTCGATTAAACCTTAAAGCGGTAGCCAACGCCCCAGATAGTTTCAATATATTGGGGGTTGGATGTGTCTATCTCTATCTTCTCTCTGATCTTCTTGATATGTACGGTAACCGTTGCTATATCACCTATTGAATCCATATCCCAGATCTCACGGAAAAGCTCTTCCTTGGAATATACGTGATTCGGATTCTCGGCAAGGAAGGTCAGAAGGTCAAATTCCTTGGTCGTAAACTGCTTCTCTTCTCCGTCAACATACACTCTTCTTGCCGTCTTGTCGATCTTGATACCACGAATCTCAATTATATCGTTAAGCTTCTGGTTGGTCGCCATCAGACGCTCGTAACGGGAAAGATGGGCTTTAACCCTGGCAACAAGTTCGCTGGGAGAAAAAGGCTTGGTCATGTAATCGTCGGCGCCGAGTCCCAGTCCTCTTATCTTGTCCACATCATCCTTCTTGGCTGAAACCATAAGTATGGGTATCTGCTTCTCTTCACGTATCTTGCGGCATACCTCGAATCCGTCCATGCCGGGAAGCATAAGGTCAAGTACGATTATGTCGTAATCTTCCTTAAGCGCTCTTGTAAGCCCCGCATCTCCGCTGTTCTCGATATCGACGGAAAAGTCGCTCAACTCAAGATAATCTTTCTCAAGTTCCGCTATGGTCTGCTCATCTTCTATAATGAGAACTCTGTTCATAATATCATCTCCTTTTGATCTTGCTATGCCATATCCTTTACATTCTCTTTTGACTTCTCTTCAGAATATTTACGTATCACGAAGTGCATGCAGGTTCCTTCGCCCTCTCTGCTCGTAGCCCAGATATATCCTCCGTGATCCTCAACTATCTTCTTAACTATTGAAAGGCCTATTCCGCTTCCGCCCTGTGAGGAATTGCGTGATGCGTCCGTCCGATAGAATCTCTCAAATATGCTTCCCAGATCCTTAGAGGCGATTCCTTTACCGTTATCTTCTATCTCTATCCTGACGCTGTCAACGGCATCCAAAAGTCTAATATCGATTACGCCGTTTGGCTTGTCCATGTACTTGATACTGTTGCCGATTATATTGTCTATAACCTTTCTTAACTGAATGGGATCGGCTATTATCCTTGTACCGGGCTCAAGAAGGTTCTCAAAGTTAAGCTTGATGTTCCTGTTATCCAGATCCATTCCGACTTCTTCCACACAGTCTGTGAAGAAATCTCCGACATTGATACGATGGAAAGTATAAGGAATCTTATTGCTGTCGATACCGGAATAATAGGTCAGCTCATTCAACAGTCTGTCAAGATCCTTGGTCTTGTCATATATCGTACGGATGTAACGCTGCTTCTTCTCTTCGGTATCGGCCACACCGTCAAGTATGCCTTCGGCATAACCTTTGATCGATGTGATGGGAGTCTTAAGATCATGAGTGATATTGCTTATAAGCTCCTTGCTTGTCGCTTCATCCCTTAAACGATCCTCACTGGATTCCTTAAGCTTAAGGCGCATGTCCTCATAACTGTTAAACAGTTCAGCTATCTCGCCTTCCACGGAAGATACATCAAGCACGTGATCGAAATTACCCTCGGCAATATCGCCCATGGCTCTGTTAAATTCTTTGATATGTAAGAAGACACCTTTATTAACCCATGTGGTTAACATAATATCAAAGGCCACAAGTACCACTATTAGTATCCATATGGCCTCAACCACGAGCTGTCGCGATACCTGCGGATCGTCATACACTATCAAAAAGATGCATGAAGCAATCGCCAGCACCACCGGTATCGTCATAAGTGATATGAATGTAAAAGTCAGTCTCTTACTAAGGTTCATAAAAACAGTATACCACCGCATTTTTGTAGAAAAAAGGTCGTATTTATAAGTAGTCTATAAATTTTTTGTAAAAAATGCGGAGCCTCACTGTTATTGTGAGACTCCGAGTCTTTACAAAGGTTGTCTGTAGTATTGATATGACTTTAGTTAAAAGGTATTACACCACCGTCGTAATTGTCTTCAATATACTTCTTGATCTCATCAGACTTAAGTGCTGCAACGAGTGCCTTAATCTTATCTGTATTCTCGTTACCTTCTTTAACTGCGATGACATTCACATATGTCTTGGCAGCTTCAGAATCAGCGCTCTCGTAAGCAAGGGAATCCTTTGCAACCGAAAGGCCTGCTTCTATAGCATAGTTACCGTTAACGATACCGAATGATACATCGGGAAGTGTTCTTGTAACCTGCTCTGCAGCTACTTCTACAAACTCAAGGTTGTGAGGGTTCTCTATGATATCATTGACAGTTGCCTCAAGACCTACGCCCTCTTTAAGAGTGATGTAACCGTTGTCCTGAAGAAGTAAGAGTGCTCTTGCTTCATTGGTAGTATCGTTAGGAATGGCGAATGTTGCGCCCTCGATATTGGCAAGATCGCTCTCCTTGCCGGGATAGATTCCGAAAGGCTCATAGTGGATACCGCCGGCATTGACAAGGTGTGTACCCTTCTCTTCATTAAAACTATCAAGGTAAGGAATGTGCTGGAAGTAGTTGGCATCAAATTCACCGCTTTCTACAACCAGATTGGGCTGTACATAATCATCAAATACGGTAACCTCTAAAGTATAACCCTGCTGCTCAAGGATGGGCTTAACCTGCTCCAAAAGCTCTGAGTGAGGTGTCTCTGATGCAGCAACCTTAATAAACTTATCATCAGCGCCTGCCTTGCTTCCGCATCCTGTAAGAAGTCCTGCCGTAAGTACCGTCACACTGAGTAATGCTAAAATTCTCTTCTTCATAATATTCTCCTCCGTTCCGATGAAGTTCCTGCTTCATCTCTAAATCTATATCTAAGACCATCAGGTCCTGATATCATGTTAAATATTTCGCTTGTCTATGCGGGTCGCTATCTTCGTTCCTATGACCTGCATTATCTGTACAAGTAATACTAAAAGTACTACCGTAACTATCATTATGTCGGTCTGGTATCTGTGATATCCGTATCTGATTGCGATATCACCCAGTCCGCCGCCGCCAACGGCTCCTGCCATGGCTGAATATCCGAGTACCGTTCCGAGTACTATTGTGGCATTGACTATAAGTGATGTTCTGGCTTCCACTATCATTACTTTGAATATTATGGTCCAGATGTCGGCTCCCATACTCTGTGCTGCCTCAATTACACCCGAATCAACTTCTCTTAATGATGACTCCACCATTCTTGCAATGAAAGGTGCCGCTGCAAGTGTAAGCGGCGGTATAGTGCCGGCCGTTCCGTAACTCTTACCTACAATAAATCTCGTGATCGGGATTATCAGTATTAAAAGAATAAGGAAAGGAATGCTCCTTGTTATGTTAACCACAATATCCAATATCTTATATACAAGCTTATTCGGCTTAAGTCCGCCGTCTGCCGTTACCACCAACGCTATTCCAAGCGGTAATCCTATCAGATATGCAATAAGTGTAGAGACAAGCGTCATCGTAAGAGTCTGTCCCACACCTACTATTATCATGTTGGTTACTTCTCTGCTCCACATAATCTGTTCTCCCTTAAGCCTTAATCACAAGGCCATTCTTCGTCTTCTACTTCAAGATTGCATCTCTTAAGATACTCTATCATCTTCTCCTGTACAGCCACATCCTCAGGTAACTGAAGTATCATCTGTCCGTGTGCTATACCGCCGATGTCCTGTGTGTCAGCCAAAAGAATGTTAACCGGTGCATTGCATTCAAGCACCATATTGGCTATAACCGGTTCGAAAGACGAATTCTCGGAAAATGTAATACGGATACATCTTCTGCCGTCCATACGAGGTGTTGAGTGATTAACCATAAACACAAGCTTCTTGGCTGCCTTACTCTTGGGATGCGAGAAAACTTCCTCAACCGTTCCGTGTTCCGCAAGAACTCCCTCGTCTATGATTGCCACATGTGAACATATCTCCTGAACCACCGTCATCTCGTGTGTGATGATCACTATTGTGATTCCGTACTTCTCATTGATCTCCTTAAGAAGCTTAAGGATCGCCTTCGTAGTCGTAGGATCAAGTGCGCTTGTCGCTTCATCACAGAGCAGAATCTTCGGATTTGTAGCAAGTGCTCTTGCTATTGCCACCCTCTGCTTCTGTCCGCCCGATAACTGTGACGGGTAAGCTGCTTCCTTAGCCTCAAGTCCTACTATCTTAAGAAGTTCTCTTGCTCTCTCTCTGGCCTTGGCCTTAGGTGTTCCGACTATCTCAAGCGGGAAACAAATATTATCTAAGACTGTTCTCTGCGCCAGAAGATTAAAGCTCTGGAAGATCATCGCTATCTCTGTTCTGACCTTGCGGATCTCCTTCTCCGATAACTTCGATAAATCCTTATCCTCTATGATGACCGTTCCTTCAGTTGGCTTCTCCAAAAAATTCAGGGTACGTACCAGAGTCGACTTACCGGCTCCGCTCATACCTATGATTCCGAATATCTCTCCCTTGCCTATCGATAAGTTGATATTCTTAAGCGCTTCCACCGTATTATCCGAAGTAACGAATGTCTTGGATACGTTCTCTATGCGGATGATTGCTTCTTCCATAATAAGCAAAGTCCTTTCTGTATTACACTTATGTCTATACTGTTTGAAAGTACCCGAATATACTTTCAGATCTTGTGCCTTTCTTATTTTAACAGATTTTTCTTATATGTAAATGTCAATGTACGTTGTCTTTTCTAATTCCCTACTATGTCGGTAGGAAAGTTATGAATAGATAATACTACCTGATCTCTTTCCTGTCAACACCTTTTTTCAATTGATTTACATATGGGAAAATTCCCGTGATTATGCTACTATTTTAGGGTAACCGATATTTATACGTACGGGGTGAACAATGACAGACGAAGAATTATATCAGTACACGGAAGAACTTGTAAAAAGAGCGGGCATCACAGACGACGGCTATTGCGCTGAATTTGTTAAAGCCTTGGGCGAACACCCGCAGGTTAAGGATGAATACATTTATTATCTACTGCACGGTTCATATCTTTGCTCTTTTACCATAGAAGGATGTTCCGTTGCGGATATCATAATCTGGCAGATGGATAATTTCAAAGCATTGCTTGACAATGCCGATGCGCAGAATAAGGGGAACCCCTATAAGATGACTCTGTCGGGTTTTATGACCATGATGAAGATGGAAGATGACCCGCAGAAGTATATCGCAAAAATGCGAGCAACTACCGGAACGGATTACATAGGAAAGTTTTAGAAAAAAAAGATACTGCATCGAATATCGATGCAGTATCTTATTCTTTGAATTGATATCTTACTTAAAATATCTGTTGTAAAGACCGAGGAAAGCCTTACCGTGTCTTGCCTCATCACGAGCCATCTCATGAACTGTGTCATGAATTGCATCGAGATTGGCGGCCTTCGCACGCTTAGCAAGATCTGTCTTGCCGGCTGTAGCTCCGTTCTCTGCCTCTATTCTCATCTCAAGATTCTTCTTGGTGGAATCCGTCAAAACCTCACCGAGTAACTCAGCAAACTTAGCGGCATGTTCTGCTTCCTCATATGCTGCCTTCTCCCAATAAGCACCTATCTCAGGATATCCTTCTCTGTAAGCAACTCTTGACATTGCAAGATACATACCTACTTCCGAACACTCTCCGTTGAAGTTGGCTCTGAGGTCATTAAGAATATCTTCGCTCACTCCCTTGGCAACGCCTACTACGTGCTCAGCGGCCCATGTAAGCTCACCTTCCTGCTTATTAAACTTCTCTGCAGGTGCATGGCAAACGGGGCATTCTGCCGGAGGATTGTCTCCCTCGTGTACATATCCGCATACTGAACATACATACTTCATAACGTAATCTCCTTTTCATTTTATAGAATCTGCTATCGGTTCCATTTGTTATTTTAATCTTACATTCACCATATTACCAAGTCAATTAAGATTTCGTACTTTTTCCCATACAATATTGAATAAAACAACTTTTCATATCTGAAATTTGTGATATCATATCCCTGTAAGGGAGTTTGTTTATCGGGGAGACAGAACGAACACATTTAAGCGGAGCCGATATATGAAAAACTCAAAAGACAAGAAAGGAAAAAACTGGCGAAGTATGGATACTCAGGACAGAACTGTCTTTAACAGTATCCTCAAGGATTTAAAAGACCATCCTTCTGTACTTCAGATGAAGGAATATAAGCAGCACGGCAAGACCACGACTTATGATCACTGCATGAGTGTTGCCAGAGTCAGCTATAAGTTAGACAGACTGTTACATTCAAAGTGTGACAAGATTGCCCTTTTGCGCGGAGCGATGTTACATGATCTGTTCTTATACGATTGGCATGATTCCAACTCGTGTACAGACGGCCTTCACGGTTATCATCATGCGGATAAAGCCCTTAAGAATGCCAGAGAAATCTTCAACATAGGCAAAAAGGAAGAGGATATCATATACAGCCACATGTGGCCGCTTAATATATCGCGTATTCCTAAAAGACGTGAAGCCTGGGTCGTATGTATGGCTGATAAATATGTGTCCTTAAGAGAGACCATACACAGAAAATAATCGATCTGTATAATTGTTCGATATCATAAAACCCGTCCGAACTATCGATCCGGACGGGTTTTATATATGGTCTTTATCTTTTGAATTCAATCATCAGATAGTGAACATCTTAACATTCTCCCTGAGTTCTTCGGCAACCTGCTTCAAATTCTCAGCCTGCTCTACTACATTCTCCATGTTGGAATCAAGCATTGACAGCGATGCACTTGTCTCCTGTGTAGATGCCGCATTCTCTTCTGATACGGAAGAAAGTGCTTCTACGGAATCAAGTATTGAATTCTTATTACCGTCAAGAGTCTGTACAAGATTTACT